>Ga0210386_10000017_pt1 | contig 123832 bp, 95 predicted proteins | sample IncBWH32OmetaG_FD_160091 | JGI IMG/M metagenome (GOLD analysis project Ga0210386, IMG submission 160091) | Forest soil microbial communities from Barre Woods Harvard Forest LTER site, Petersham, Massachusetts, United States - Inc-BW-H-32-O ...
GAAAAGCCGCTCCGTGGAAAAGTCCAAAAAGCGACTTTCCCTCGCTTGGAAATCCCGCAAACTGCGCGGGATTCCCACTTTCCAACCGCCACGACTGCGCCGGGATGAAATATAAAACCGGACATTTCACGTGCTAAGAAAAGCGGACATTTGCACTTGCTAACAACACTCTTTCTATTCCAGCGTCAGCCGCTGACCGCGCGCTTCTGCAAGTTGGGCTGCGAAGCTGGACATTACCCCCTCGACATGGTTGGCCTCACCAACCTCTGGGGGACGCAGTCGGTCTTCCCTTCTTGAGTGTGAGTTCGCCACTTCGGCCCAACTTCAACGTTACATCCTTGGCCTTAGGTACGTTGATGGGAAAGAGGATCTCGCTGGAGCGGGAAATTCTCTTTCATGATCTTCCTCTGGGCTTCGTGGCTGTACCCTTGCGGGCAACAGCTTCCTTGCTCGTTCTTACTGGGTCGGACTAATCATTCGGAGCCATCCCGAACTCATTGCCTTCGGGATCGTGAAACGTCAGATGCTCGATGCCGCCTTTCGCGTCTTTGTCCACTTTCACTTCGATACCAAGGGCTTGAAGGTGTTTGTAGAACCCGTTGATGTCAGGGGTCTGCAACACGATGTTGAGCCAACCCCGGTCCAGACCGTAGGGTCCGTGCCGTGGATGGCCAACTGATCCTTCCTGCAGCAGAAGATCGAGGCGATATCCCGGAATCGTCAGATGACTCACCAGTCGGCCCGGCCCACGCTGTGTCCGGCTCGTCTCCTTAAAGCCAAGGACGCTCTGACACCAGCTACTCTCTTTGTCTATGTCCGCAACGGAGATCGTCGCGTGATGAGGAGCCAGATGAAACGGATTGACCCCCTCTTTTTGCGCAAAAAGAGGCTTCATCGCGGGCCACGATCCGAACAGAAAACAAAAAGACAAAACGATAAGACGTTTTAGACTCACATAACCTCCATTGGCAACACCTGCAACCTGTGCAGGCCTTATGATCCTGATTGCTGGCGAAACAAAAGCCGCCTCAGTATTGCTTCATTAAATCCATTGACCCGTTCACGATGGTGGACTCCCCGCAGCCCTTTTTCAGTGGCGAAGCATAAACCTCAAACGTTGGGTTGTCATACGAAGCGCCCTGCGGGATATAGCCAATCCTGCCATTGGCCAGTGATCATCATGGTGTTGGCAAACCGTGACTCCTTGCGCAAGTCCTCATACGCTGTTATCCCGGCTTTGTATTACACATGTGAGCTGCCTCAATGGAATTTCAGTTCATGCAGTACCGAAATACAAGACCAGAATGCTTTCTTTTCGCATCATTGACTGCGGGGAAAGAATGCTTCCTCCGTGATAAAGCTGCGTAACAGCTGGCGCCATAGATACCCTGAAAGCTTGCGAAGTGTGCTGGCGCAAGTACTGGCAGGGCAAGTATGCCGGCCGCTTCCGTCGAAGTACCTTTCGGCTTCGATTCAAGACAATATGGAATCTCGCTGACACACTGTTCGACCGCAAGGATGTCGGCTTCAATATCACTGTGATAAAAATCGTCCAGGGCTCATCAGCCAGCTATCTACGTAATCGAAACCGCGTTTGAAGGTGTCGCCGAACTCGGGACGGCATGGCAGCAAACCGTGATTGGCGCCCTCGAGGCCAACCATAGTCTTGTCCTTTGCCGCAGAGAGATCGTAAGCGGTTTCGAGCATCACCAAGTGCGCCGCGCATGTGCCTGACAGAACCAAAGTTGGAACCCGGATACCCTGCACGTTGCCCTGGGTGCTGTCGGCAGTGCTGCGCCAGACGATACCGACGATATTGTCAACATTCTCGCGGTACTCCGTTGTCACGCGCAGGCCCTGGAAGGATAGATAGTGCCTAACCGTCACGTTCAACGTCGTCAACGAGAGCATATCTTCCTGATCGGGCAAAGCCAACGGACCATATACCTGCGGAATAATCTGCACCGGCTTCGTTCCATCAGCCTTCAGGAGCATATGCGGCTCATGCGACCTCGACAGTAGCCGCAGATCGGCCAACTCCGCTCTTGCCCCGTTGACCTGGACGCTGGCGCCCGCGACGAGGAAGGGCTCATCGTCCTTGTAATCACCCGCACCCTTTTCGATCAGAGAGAGCCGGTACTGCGCCTGATCGATCACCAGATTGGCCTTTGCGCCCTGCGCCGAGAAGAAACGGTCCAAGAACTCCTTACTGTAGGTCGCCGATCGGGAAGCCGGGTTGAATCCGTTCTTCGGAGAAAACATGTCCAGGTCGGGGTTCGCTACACGTGGGAAATGCGGGTCGACCGCAGGATTGAGCCCCATCGTCCGCTCCGGGGCGCCGGAGTTCGCATCGATCAACATCAAGCCGTCAGCCTTAGGCAGATTATCCAGGCCCTTGCCGTCACATTTGTCGACCCGTTCCATTCCCTGGCATGCCGCCGGCCCGTTCTCCGCAACGTCCTCGTAGGAGGTCAGTTCCGGTCCGCCGGTGCTGTGACCGGTGAGCACGACCTTCTCCACCCCGGGAACGGCCCGTAGCGCTTTGATCGCTGCAGCGAGGGGCTGAATGAACTCGTAGTAGCTGGTCTCCGGACCGTCGTAGTTTACCGTCATCGCCCGGTAGCCGTATTTGGCCAGCGCGAAGGCGGTGAAATAGTTAAAGGTGTTCACATGCTCAGGATGCGTGACGAGCACAGCGATATGGCTTCTCACCGGATCCAGCGTCACTGGCTCAATCAGAAGCGCGTTGGCGTTATTGGCCAGCTGCACGTATGTCGTCTTTAGAGGAGGACCGCCTTCCGGTGTCGGAGAGAACTGGGCACGTACTGGCTGGCAATCTATGACGCAAGCCAAAAGTAAAATCCCGAGAACCTTCTTCATCCTCTGCTCCTGTCTTTGAGGCAAGATTGAGCGATGCCGAATGCTCCTAACAGCACCAAACCATACTATAGGCAACACATAATTGTATACAATAATATACGCAGTAATGTAGGCTTTCAAGATCGAAAACACAGACTCCTACGAAACGACGAATCAAGTAGATATCTAAAGCAACACCGCGCGACTTGACCACTCCTGACTTTGAGCTTGCCAATAATCCGCAGCGTGGCTAGCGGGGGCGATGAGCCGGTGCTTCGCCGGGATATTTGTCGATTACGCCGATTCAGAGGTAAGTGAAGGCGACTGACTGCAAGCCCGCGAGGTGATGTGATGGAAAGCCGTATCACGAAGAAGTCCGGCAATAGGAGCATTCGACCAATCCACCGGGTCATCGGGACGATCATTCTCCTCTTCACGCTGTATTTTGCCGTGACCGGAACGGTCATCCAATTCGTGGATCTACGCGCCATTCTCTCGCGTGCACCCGCAACCGACCCTGAGATGGCGCAGGTGCGCGAAGGGCTCAATGGGCCGGGCAATTATGTCGTCATTCAAGCAACTGATTATGCAGCGACCCCGTTCCCCGAGAACTTCGACTTTACATCGGCACTGACTAAGGTGCTGTATGGTGCCCGATTTGTCTTAGGAGACTCCACTCCGCTGAAGTTTGTCGAGTTGCGTATTCCCGGTGGCAAACCCATCGGCCTTGTACGTGCTGGGGAGCAGACGCTGAGGTTCGACGCAGTAACCGGAGCGCCCGTGCCCAATCCTCCGCCTCGTCGCCCTGCCAATCAGGAGCAGTCGGTTCACTCCACCTTCAAGCTGTTACACACTCTACGAGTAGTAGGGAATTGGATCACCTTCATAAACACGCTCGTAGCATTGGGCCTGTTCGTGATGATTGTGACGGGCCTAGTACTTTATTTCCAACTGCTGCGCGCAAGGACCCGGGCTGGCCTAAAGGGCTTTTTCTGGTCCAGTGGCGGGACGTGGCGTTCGCTACATCGGGCTATATCCGTAATTGCGGCACTTTTTCTCCTCGTAGTCTCGGTCTCCGGAACGATGCTAGCTCTCGACGCCTTCGGTCTAGGTATTTACCAACTCACGCACAAAAATGCGGGCAAGTACGCTCGCTTTCCGATAGGCTCGGTTGGTGATTTTTCCTCGCCGCTTCTTGACAATAAGCTTCCTGAGATGCTGAAGAGCACCTTGTCCGCCGGTCACGGAGTAGTCAGTGCCTCGCCGATCAAGGTCGTCCGCCTGCGTTACTTCAATGGCATCCCCCAGGGTGTACTCATCGCCGGCAACGGCGACAGCACAGCCCAGCTAGTCTTCAACACTGAGACCGGTAAGCCCATGGGCTTGACCGAGCCGGGCTATCCGAAGACGCATTACCGTTTTGGCTGGCAAGAGCATGAACTCATGAAAAGGATCCATCGTGGCGACGCATTCGGAGTTCCGGGCCGGTTGATGGATCTGTTCGCCGGGTTGTCGCTGATTTACCTATCCATCTCAGGCGGGGTGATGTATGTGCAGCTATGGTGGAGACGCCGGGCTGGTGGGCGTACTGCCTTGTTCTGGATGTAGGCTCACTCCCCAAGGAAAGGCGATGGCCGTCTGAGATGTCAACTGGGTCGGTCGCGCCGACCAAGCTGGCCCCGGACCACGAGGCGGCCATCGATGCTGGCAAAAACCAGCTCCTCGACGACTATTCATCGTGCCCGGTGCGTTTGTCGCGGGCAGAAGCTGTTCCCGCAAGTCATCCGGCTGCTGAACAGATTCGACAGCTCTTCAGATTGACGATCGATTATGCTGCCAGGCTGAATCCCGCATCTTAGGAATTTCGCTCTGCTATCTCGCTTGTTTTCTGCGCGCTACGCAGATTCTCAGTCAGGCCGCCTCGAGGGAAGCACGCGAATGACAAAGCGTCTATACCGCACAGCATAGATGATTGTATACAGTATAGCATTTCCTAATGTATAGTGTCGTGCATTACGCTGAGATGGTCTCAGGCGCAATGAAATCGCCGGTGCCTTGCGCAACCGCGATGGTCGGTTGGAGGGTATTTATGAAGTGGCCGAACGAAACGAAGAACGTTGCCTGCCATGCGCGCGGGGTGCGCCGAGCAATGGATCGCTATTTAACTATGGAGATCTTGATGATCAGACTGCTCCCCCTGCTGATTATTCTGTCATTTTCATCTTCCTTGATAGGGCAAACCTTTTATGGGTCGATTTTGGGAACCGTGACGGACGCTTCGGGCGCTGTGGTACCGGATGCAAAGGTAACGGCGACCAATCTCAAAACAAATGAAGCTTCGGTCATTGACTCAGATTCAGAAGGAAAATTTAGCATTGTGAATCTTGTCCCGGCCACTTACAAGGTGGAAGTGACAAAAGAGGGCTTCAAGCGGTTCTTGGGCGAGTCACTGACAGTCGATGTCGGAGCAATAGTGCGCGTCGACGCCGCATTGGATGTGGGCAGCGCAGATCAAACTGTGCAAGTCACAAGCCAGGCGTCACTCCTGCCAACCGACTCGAGCACCATATCCCAGGTGATCGGAGGAGCGCAGGTACAAGGGACCCCGCTGAATGGCCGCAACGTCATGAAGCTGATTTCCCTGGCCCCGGGCGTTGTGCCGCAGGGTTCTACCCAGGGGGACTTGGCGGGGAACCAGCACGGACACACCAGCCCCGGTGGTTGGGGCAACTATCAACTCGGCGGCGCCATAGCAGGCGAAAGCGCTGTCTATATTGACGGCTCCCCGGTCAATGTCCTTGGCCAGAATGCCATTGGCCTTGTCGTGACGCAGGACGCCATTCAGGAGTTCACGGTTGCCACGAGCAACGCCAGCGCGGATTTTGGACGGTTTGGCGGAGGTGTAGTGAGCATGACCACAAAGAGCGGCGGCAACGACTTCCACGGCTCGGTGTACGAGTACTTCAGGAATACCGTTCTCAACGCCAACAACTTTTTCAACAAGCAGGACGATATACCCAGGCCGGAGTGGGATCAAAACCAGTACGGCGCAGTTGTGAACGGGCCGATCAAAAAGGACAAAGCCTTCTTCCTCTTCACGTGGGAGGGATTCCGTTCTGCTATTGGTACGCCGTCACCGACGAATGTGCCAACCACCGCCATGCAGAACGGTATCTTTACCGACGCGATCCATGACCCTTTGGGAAATTGCAACATTGTCCATGATGCTGCGGCCGGAACATGGACTATCACCAATCTTTATGTCGGGAATTGCGGCGACCCGACCGCCAAGGTTATGAAGACTTATTACCCTCCGCCAAATTCTTCGGGCTCGGCGAACTACACCTCAAGCCCAGTGGTCACTGACGCGCAGAACCAGTACAACGGACGCGTCGATTACACGCTCAGTAACAAGCAGCGGATCTTTGGCCGTTACACCTATTGGACCCTGGCTGACACCGGGACTAATCAATTCGACAATTACGACGGATGGCCGACCGCACAAGGTCACGTCCTCAACACTTCACAGCAGGCTGTGGTGGGAGACACATACGCCTTCAACCCCACCACTGTGCTGGACGTTCGCCTCAATTACATGAGGCAATACTACCCGCAGCTTCCCGAGAGCACCTCGGTCAATCAAGCGCAATTCGGGCCTGCCTATGCGGCGCTCGCCCCTCAAACGATCATTCACACGCTTCCCGTTTACCAACTTAGCGGATCACATAACCTGTATAACTTCAGCTCCGTGTCCTCGTACTCCGTGTCCTGGTTTAACACTTATGGAATCGGGGCGAACATGATCAAGAGTATCGGTTCCCACACTTTGAAGTTCGGGACCGAGCTCCGTTTGATGGACCAAAGCGGTACCGGGTTTGCCAGTTACCCATCCGGAGAGTTCAACTTCAGCAACGCTTTCACCGGCGATGAATTTGCTGACTTTCTGTTGGGTTATCCCGACAGCGGATCCCTCAATACATACAATTCCACAGCGAGCTACAACTACTACCAGGCATATTATGTGACCGACACCTGGCGGGTGATGCAAAATCTCACGCTGAACCTGGGCCTGCGCTACGAGTTGCCGGGAGCCATTGCAGAAAGAAACAACAAGGATACCGTGCTGTTACCTAACGCAGTGGATCCATATACAGGAATCACAGGAACAGAGGCGTTGGTGGAATCCGGTCTCTACCCCCATAGACCCACAGTTCTTCCCAAAGACGACCTCTTTGCGCCGCGCCTGGGCTTTGCCTATAGCCCCGATAGCAAGACGGTAATTCGCGGCGGATACGGCCTCTCCTACCTGCCGCCCGATATCCAATCGGGAGTGTTTGCGAGCGCCTCTCTGGTGAATGGCGCCACGACTACTTTTACTAACGGCGGTAAAACACCTACCACGCTACTCTACAATCCCTTCCCTGGAGGAATCATTCAGCCGACCGGGCGAAGCGACCCGAGTTTCATGACCAAGTACGTAGGGCAGCAACCCACCGGACCAGTTCCATTTCAGTCGTACCCCTATGTGCAAGAGTGGAACCTGACCGTAAGTCGTGATTTCGGAAGGAGCTGGGTGGCCCAGATAGGATACTCCGGCTTGACGGGTACACACATACCCGGAATCGGCGCGAGCGGGATAACTGGGCGAGATCTGAACGAGCTTTCCAGCCAGTACTACTCACTGGGAAATGCGCTGCTGGGATCTGTGAGTCCGGGCAGCAGCGAAACTTTGGGACAAAGTTTGAGACCCTATCCACAGTATCAAAACGTGTATGACACGGCCAATTTTACCGGCTTCACCAATTACAACTCTTTGCAGGCAAATGTGAACAAACGCTTTGGATCTGGAGGAACGCTATTGGCCAACTACACGTGGGCAAGGGAGATGGGCAACACGGATACTATCAACGGTCCACTTGAAGTCAAGTCATCTATATCTGCAAGGGGAGGCGGCTACGGGCAAATTCAGGATTTTAACAACCCTCGAGGAGAATACTCGCTTCTCAGCTACAACGTGGCGCAGAGGGGTGTTATTAGCTATGTACTGGACCTGCCGTTCGGTAGAGGACAAAGATTCGCAAGTAATGTTGCTGGAGCGGTCAGCGCGCTGGTCTCCGGATGGAATGTGAGTGGAATTACGATCTTCCAGTCCGGATTTCCGCTATACATCACCGAGGCGAACTCCAATAATTTGGTAAGGAGTTTTGGTGGGGGAACGCTGCGTCCGAACGTGGTCTCTGGATGCAACAAGAGCATCGGCGGTACAGCGACCAAACGCCTGAATGGCTGGTTCAACACGGCCTGCTTTACTTTCCCGGGCCAATTCGCATTCGGAAATGAGTCCAGGACCGACGGCACCCTTACATCGGACGGTATCGCTAACTACGATTTTGCGCTAATGAAAACGACAAAAATCCTTGAGCGGGCGGATGTCCAGTTCCGCACGGAATTCTTTAACATCTTCAACCGACCGCAGTTTGCTCCTCCAGTGGCTCAGCACGATTCCTCTACTTTCGGGGACGTTATTGCACAGGCCAACCAGCCTCGTCAGATCCAGTTCAGTCTAAGGGTCAATTTCTAATCTCTTTGGAGGCGGAGCACCGTTGCATTCCGTTCGACGTAGCCGAGATCCGGCAACGCCTCCCCTCTTTCCAAATCGAAGAGGTGTTTCGAAATGGCTAGACGCCCCGAGGGTGTTGGCCGGCTGGTGGCGGGGATCCACTTGTGCGCGGTTTCTCTTTGTCAGGTAAGTTCGGGAGAGGCCGGCAGATCTCAGCCGACGGCGTTGAGCGAACTCACGAGGGACCATGTCATACCCGGACGCCACAGCAATGCGAAGAGGCAATTGACTATCCGATGGGTTCAAAGGAGACAGGTCGTGAAAATCCATTTGTGCTTGGCGTTGTTGGCCGGCGCGACTGTTGTGGACACCACAGCGATGGTTGCCGCCGGACAGCAGGCAGTTACGATGGGGCACGCCACCGAATTGATCGACAGAACGCTGCCGCCGACGACTACGGCCGCGCTTACCGTGACAAGTCCGTCCTTCAAGAACGGTAGCGACATACCGCATGAGAACACGCAGTATGGCGGGAACATCTTTCCCGGCCTTTCTTGGACCCCCGGCCCTTCAGGTACCCTCTCTTATGCGGTGATTGTACAGGGCCAGAGCCTTAGCGATCCGACCGGCGTAACCAGCATTCACTTGACGTTGTTCAATGTACCTGCAACGGTGAATTCATTAAAGGCCGGCATGATGCTTCCGCCAGATGGCGCCACCTATGGCCCGAACGTGCATGGCCTAAACCAGCCCTACGTAGGACCGCATGCCCACCCCAATTCCAAGAACGGATATCACTTTCAGGTTCTTGCCCTCGACACCGTCCTGCAATTCAAGCCGGACGTGCCATTCGACGCGCTGGTGGCCGCAATGAAGGGACATGTTCTCTCAAGCGGCGAACTGGTGGGCTTGGCAGCGACAGATCCCGATGCGCCGGCGCCCGTAGTTACTGCTCCCAATCCGATCCGCATTGAGACCGGGCTCATCTCTGGGCTTCCTGGCCGTGATCCATCCATTACGGTTTACAAGGGAATTCCTTATGCTGCTCCACCGGTCGGCGATCTTCGTTTCCGTGCCCCTCAGCCGCCCGTTCCTTGGCAAAATGTCCGCAAGGCAGACCATTTCGGCAAAACGTGTCCGCAGAACGGCCCAAGCGACAACATAAGCGAAGATTGTTTGTTCGCGAATGTGTGGACGGGCGCAACTCCCGCGTCCAATCGACGCCCGGTCTACGTGTGGATCTACGGAGGGGGCTTCAGCATGGGTTCCGGCTCGGATCCGAACCTCGATGGTGAATCCCTGGCTAAGAAGGGTCTGGTCGTGGTGACGTTCAATTACCGGATTGGTGCCCTGGGGTTCCTGGCTACCCCGGAATTGAGTCAGGAATCCGAGCATGATGCTTCTGGAAACTTTGGCCTGCTGGATGATATCGCTATGCTGCAATGGGTTCGCAGGAACATAGCTGCATTCGGCGGCGATCCCAATCGTGTGACTATCGGTGGACAATCGGCTGGCGCGGGGTCGGTGGGTTTTCTAGCGATTTCGCCCTTGGCCAAGGGCCTGTTTGAGAGAGCGATCGAAGAGAGCCACGCCCGCTATTCGCGGGACACGGAGTTGCGCTATCTATCCGTATCTTGGCGGTCTCTGAAAAGCGCGGAAGCGGATGGGATAAAGTTCTCTGAACAGCATGGCGCCCATTCTCTCAAGGAGTTGCGTGCTCTTCCGTGGGATCAGCTGCTTGTTCCCCCAAACATCGTCGACGAGAGTGTGGAGACAGGTAGCGATGCCAAGCCACCCCTCTTCCGCCCCGTCATCGACGGCTGGGTCTTACCGCGAGACTATAGCCAGACGTATGCCAGTGGTACTCAGAACGATGTCGAGGTAATGGCCGGCAATAATCGTGATGAGACCGGCGCAGTACCTGAGGACACCTTCGCAAAGCGGCGAGCACATCCAAGTCCGCCTAGCCCCGGGACCCCCCATGTTAATGTCACGCTCGCCGATTTTGAAAACGCTGCCCAGCGCAAGTTTGGTCCCCTGGCGGATGCATTCCTGGAACTCTATCCTGTTTCCAACGACGACGAGGCGGCGCTGCAGAGCAACGCGTCTGCACGTGACAACTCGCGTGTTTCCACATTCCTGTGGGCTTCGGATTGGAAGCAGAAGGCTGAGAAGCCCGTCTACACTTATTTCTGGACACACCGGCCGACGGGAGATCCTGGCGGAGCCCACCACGGGTCCGAGATTCTTTTTGCATTCAACAATCTGTATCTAAAGGATCAACCCTGGACCGATGAGGACAGAAGGATCGCAGACATCATGTCATCCTACTGGGTCAATTTCATTTCTACGGGCAACCCTAACGGGTCTGGGCTCCCCGTCTGGCCTGCTTTCCATCCGAATTCCCCGACCGTAATGGAACTCGGCGATCATTTTGGTCCGATCCCTGTGGCGTCGCAACCCAAATTGGAGTTTTGGGAGCACTTCTTTCAAACGCAGGAGGCTTGGTGAAGCGTGAAGATGCTTTTCGCGCCTTTGTGAGGGCATTTGAACGTGTCGAGGAGGATCGTACTCCGATCAGCTCGGTGCAGGCGATGCAAATCCAACGATCATGAATGCTTTGCGCACGACGACCGGATCCAAGCCGCGCTTGATTATCCCGTCGGCCAGCCCAGCCACGCCAGCACCGCCACGATTGCAATGCCGCTGAAGCTAAAAAAAGAGTAGAGACCTATCTTAGAGAGCGAGTGGTGGCGCTGGTCGACTGAGTAGATCGGCATCCGCGTCATGGAATAGAAAACGAAGCAGTTGTAGCAAAACTTGATGATGATGGTGCCCCAGACAACAGGGCTCGCCATGATGTTACGGAACGGCACAATCACAACAGAGGTCGCGGCTCTAAGGTCGGACCTCTGTTTCGCTTTCGGCTAATTCAGGTTAGAACCCTCCATGTCTTGATTGAGAAGACCGTCGATACCATTCACGATCCCCATCTCGGCGCAGCCAGGCAGGAGATGAGAGCCGAGCACCTCGAAGGTGGAACGTCCAAACGCGTCGTCGGAAGGGATGTAGTCGGTATCAGCCTCGCCGTTGGCGAGAGTAACTACAATAGTTTTCTGGAAAGGTGAGCCGCTCTTGGCCTCTTGGCCGATTTTGTTGTAAATCTCTCCGTTGACGCGACCGATGGCTATGTCACCGATTCGCAACGCTCCAACATCAATGTGGGTCGGAGGACCATCTTCGTAGTTGCCGGAAACACCTTCCCGCGCGTGATCAAGCCGCTTGCGACCTGGACAAGTTATCGATTTAGAGGAACCCTCGATCGCTGGGGCACTACGGAAGTGCGAAATGCCATCCATGACTCGCAGCGTTTCCTCTGCCATGAGCTGACCTATGGACTGGACAATTTGCCACGATTGAGTTTCAAGCTTGGGATCAAGGGGTGCCGCAGGTCGCTTTGCCCCACCGAACATGAGCCGCATCATGGCTGCAACACTTTCGAAACCGCCCTTCTCATCAGCCTTGGAGGGATCCATCTCGTTCTTGATTTGCGCTTCATCGATGGCGTTGATGGCGCGCCGATAAATTGGGTTCTGATCTCCAGCTGCTCCCGAACTCCAGACCGCTACGACTTTGTCGTCAAAGTTGTCTTCAAGATAACGCGAGGCCACTTCAGGGAAGTCACCCGAAATCTGGCCCCGCAGAAACATGGTGTTCGCGTGCATTGCGTAGTTCATGTAGATCGCAATGGGCTCGCCGCCGTTAGGTCTACAGAATTCAACAACTGCCAATGTCTTGTCGGAAGGGTAGGCGAAATTCGGTTCTTGTGACCACTGTCGCGTCTTGGGATCGATGGCATCGCGATTCACGTTTAGGAACAGCTGGCCCTCGCCGAATCCAATCTCGGCAGGCTGACTCGACGCTTTCGCCTGGCCTGCGGCTTGGATCATGCCCTGATATACCCGTTCAACATAGGCCTTCGATGCAGGCAAGGGCCCAGCTTTGCTACCGGGTATCGGTGCTCCGAGATCTGGCACATTGCTATGAACATGTACCGCAGAGATCACGAGGTTATCGAGGGGAATGTCGTAGCGGCTAGAGATTTCCTTCGAAAGCTTGTCGTAGAACTCCTGCGTGAACTTTCCCACTGCGACGTTCATTATTAGGGCCGAAGCGTTTCCGTTTTCGATGAAGATTGCCCTGGTGAAAACGTGGTCGTGGATGGAAGCGAATGGCGGAGGCATCATTGCCGGATCCGGCGTAATGTCGACTCTGGCCGCACCGACATGCAGCTGACCCGATGCCGTCGCTGCAATACACCAGACCAGCCCTGCAAGAGAGGCTAGAGATAAGAACGACGGCTTTTGTGTGAACATAATTTAGAACCCTTCTTGCTTTTGTGATTTTTCACAGTCGCCTACTGCTTTTGCGCGAATTCGGATGGCAAACAGACAAAGTTCTGTGCCGCGTCCGTGCTACTCGTTCCCTTGTATTGGGCCACTTTGGGATAGGCACACAAGGGGCGTGTGCGGACCTTACTGTCAATGTGATATGTAGCAGTGATCTGGTCCGGAGCCTCTCCCTTTTCCGTCCATTGCTCTATGACATCGACCCTGTTAAACACAGGATCCTGCGGATTGCCCGGCATGATAACCAGCCGAATCGATTTGGCTGCCTTGCTGGCTCCCACAGTTGTTACGACGTCGTTGTAGTAGTTGATGAGGTCTGTGGGGTTTTGGTAATTAATCCAACCAGTGTAGAAAAGCAGCTTGCCCCCATGATCCACGAATCCGCTGAGATTAGAATCCGTGATGAGTGTTGGAGAGGTATTCTTTATAGCCTTGTCAATGTCGCTATCCCAGTTCAGCGTCTTCCAGTCCCAGTTAGGATCATGGAACACCACATACTTAAACAAATCCAGCGGAGCCTGTTGTGGCTCTCCGATTGCAAACGAATACATCTGCTCTTCAGCACCCGGCGCTGGGCCTGGGACAATCACCTTCCCGGTACGCGGATTCACGGGGCCTTCATAGGTCTTCCGCAGTAGCTCGACTTGAGGAGCTGTCAGGCAATCAGGAGAGTCTGCCCCCTTGCACTGCAATACCTTGGGATCGAAGTGGCAACGGTTCGGCTCATTGATCACTCCATCTTCCACCCCATCTAACTCATCGCACTCTTTAAGTACAGCTTTATGGATCATGGAGTACTTGTCTTTCGGGATGAACCTGGCTGGGTCCTTGGCAATCAACCAGTCTGCCCAAAGTTGCTGAGCATAAGAAAGAACTAGGGGATTTGGTGGCCATGCCGCACAGATGGCGTCATAGTCCTCGGGAAAGCGCCTTGCCACAGCAATCTCTTCATAACCGCCTCGCGATGCGCCGAAGAAATATGAGTGCCTGGCAGCGCTTCCATAGAAGGCCTTCGTGATCTCCTTTCCATCCACTGTCATTGAATGGACGGCGCGGTAGCCGTAGTCAATGAGCCTTTCAGGATGGCCCAACGCAAAGCGTCCCCCCACTTCTTCTTCCTTCGATCTGTCATGCCCGGCATCGGCGCTGCCCACGGCGTAGCCCAACGCCACCTCACTGATGAGTCCCCCATAACCGATATATCCGGACCATCCAGTGCCGCCCACACCCAAAAAGTTTCCGTTCCAGCCTGACAGCGGCAGCCAGACTTCGATTCTGATGTTGGAATCACTCGTAGGCTTCACAGTGGCAGTTACGCAGCAGAAAGCGGGAGTGGGCGGAAAGACCTGTCCCGGCAAAGCATGGAAGCTTGCAGGCGGCTTGAACTCCCCGGCAGCCACTGGCTGAGCCATGGTAATAGTAGTATCCGGCAGCGTTAGCTTGGCCAGGCTTTGGCACGACACAGCCGACGCCGTCTGCTGGCTTAAGGTGGTCGTACTCAGCGACAGCGCCCACATGGCGGATGCGGCAAGGTACTTGCATGTTTGACTCGGCCAGCCGTACGGCGTCGGTGAGCTATGTGGAAAGCAAGGCTCTTTCATTGCCATCTCCTGGGTATCATTGGGGGTCCGCGCAACCGTTTTCAGAACTGATTCATCATGTCGAGCATCCCGTTTACGATGCCCGTTTCCGCGCAATTTTTCGCGACGGGCGTCCCGGACAGTTCAAAGTACGGCGTATCGTAGGCAGCATCGTCCGCCAAGTACCCGATGCGGTCATTCACCAAGCTCATGACGATGGTGTTGGTGAATGGACTTTCCTTCTTCAGACGCCAATAAATTTTTGTCACCACTTCACCTGAGACGGAGGCCAGCGCAGTCTTATCGATCATCAGGAGTCCCAGCAGGATATCGACCTGAGCTGAGGGGGGAACGAGAACCTGCGCAGGGCGGTTTGGGTTCGGTTTCGTGTTGGGCGAACAAGTGACAATCCTCTGCGCCGCCATCAACTGAATGTCGGAATGCTCATGCTCGATATGATCCGCGGTCCGGAGAGCTTCTTCCGCCAGGATCTGGCCCTGCGTATCCACGAGACTGAAGCCGGGTTCCACGGTCTTCTTGGTGAAGGTGTAATCCCAGGTGATGAACTTCGGGTTCTGGTCGCCGACAGATCCGGTAGTCAAAAGCGCCACCACTTTATCATCGAAATGCTGTTCGATGAAGCGGGAGGTTGCGCCGGCCAGATCGCCGGTGAGCAGCTTGTTCTCGGGACCCATCACCACGGATCTCACAGCGTAGTTAACAAAGAACGCGATGGGCTCGTCGGCCATGGTTTCGAACTTGACCACCCAAACCGTCTTGTCCGAAGGACCATCGGGATTCGGGCCGATTCTCCAACCCTGCGAAGTGAGCACTTCGCGGTTAACGTTGACGTCAGCGTATCCCGTACCCACGCCCACTTTGGCCGGCTGCAGTTTCGCCTTGGCCTGGCGCACTGCGTCCAATATGCGTTCATCCACGTAGGCGGAATATGAGGCCGTCGCAGTGCCCCCAGCCCTTGCCGTACCACCTGGGGAAACTTTACCCGCTCGCGGAGCACTGTAGTCGTGGGTCGCCGTAATGAAGATGTTGTCTGCGGGAATGCCCACTTCTTGCGCGATCCGTCGGCGCACGGCCGTCGTGTCTCCGAACTCCACAAGGTCAGCTACAATGACCGCAGTTTTCGTCTTGGAATTGTCGAGCACCAGCGCACGCACATAAATCTTGTCGCGAACACCTTCAAACTGTGTTCCCCAGAGATTTGTCAGGCCAGTCAGGTCGGAAGGAGTGATGTCGACCTTGGCTACCGCCGCCCACAGTTGCCCCCGCTCAGTCGCGGCCGCTGGCAGCGAGCGAGCCGCCATGAAAGTTGTCAAAACAACAAATCTGAATAGATTACGCATGAGCTTATCAGTTGTCATGATCGTTTCATTTCCTGTTTGACCACATGGATCAGCCCTTCAACCTGGCATCGACGCTGTAGCGCCCCGGACCCGAAATGAAGATGACAGCGTGAGTCAGAAGATAGAGAACCATAAGCTGGCCGTGCTCAGCTGCATAATGTCCAAGGCCGTGGAAATATAGGTATTTGAATTTGAGGGACCAGGCGACGAAGATGACCCCAAACGAGAATAGCGTCGCCCATCTGGTCGCCAGTCCGAAAATCACCAAGATTGAACAGATACTATCGCCAATCATGGCAATAATAAGGCTGGTGGTGGAGCCCAGGTGCAAAGGGTCCGAGAATGTCGGAGCCATCGCAGAGAAGGTAAATATCTTTTCGTACCCGTGTTTGAGGAAGAGACTAATACTGGTCGACACACGAAGAAATAACAGTCCGGCGTCGATATCAGTTGACAAGAAACGAAGTCTTACGATGCGGCTTAGCATATGCATTCACCTTCCTGCGGTGCCCCTATTCAGTCGGCGTCAGAATTGCATCTTGGGCGTGTCACATAACACCCGCGCTTGCAGTTGACATTGGCCGCACAGGTCAGTCCTTGAGTCGGGCATCGATGCTGTGACGCCCTGGGCCGGCAATGAAGATAGCAATCAGAGAGACGAGGTAAAGAACACAAAGCTCGCCGTGGTCTGCCACCAGGTGGCCGAAATATAAGAACCTATAATTGACCACCCACGCGACAAAGATGACGATGAACGACAACACACTCGCCCAGCGAGTTGCCAGTCCAACGATGATCAGCAGTGAACATATGCCATCGGCGACAAAGCCGGTGGCGAAGCCTAGACGCAATGGGTGCGAGACAACCGGCGCCAGTTGAGAAGAGTTGAATATGCTTTCATATCCATATGTGAGAATGAGGCTAATACCGATCGACACACGAAGTAAGAGCAGCCCTGTGTCAATAGCAGTTGGGATGAAGCGAAAACTCACAATGCGGCTTAGCATGCAGTTCCTTTTCTAGTTACATCTCCGTGTTGAGAACTACCCACCGGTTTCCTGCGATTACTGGCGACTGCCTGGGGAGTGCCGGATTCTATGCAGACAACGTTGCTTGCCTCGTTAGTGCTGCTCGTCCCCTTCCATTGGCCAAAGGTCAGTCCTGCAACTGGGCATCGATGCTGTAGCGCCCTGGGCCGCCGATGAAGAGGGCAACCATAACGATGATGTACAGCAGACAAAGCTCGCCATGGTCTGCTACATAGTGGCCAAAAAATATAAAGTGGTAATTGAAGGCCCAGGCGACGAAGATGACGACGGCCGAGAACATGCTCGCCCAGCGGGTTCCCAGTCCGAAAATGATGAGCAGTGAACAGATCCCATCGGCGAGCATGGCAAAGACAAGGCTGGTGGTGGAGCCCAGATGCAATGGGTCCGAGAAAGTTGGAGCCATCCGAGGGAAGTGGAATATCTTCTCATAGCCATGCTTTAGAAAGATACTCATACCGATCGCAACGCGAAGGAAGAGCAACTGCGCGTCGGTACTGGTTGGCAAGAAGCGTAGTTTTAGGATGCTGCTCAACAATTGCGGTGCTCCTCTTGGAAGAGTTCCGTTTGGACCTACTGCTCTCGCCATCCTTCGGGCCGTCGCTATCCGAGACGGCATATTCAAAGCGGCTTGCAGACCGACTCCATCGACCCGCCGAGTACCGCAAGTCGGATTTACGACGGCTTTGCCTGAAGCTCGCAATCGCTGGGTCATGTCACGATTCTCACAAAGAGAGGATGAATCTTTTGCGTAGGCCACGAAACCGTTGCCGGCAACCCGATTCCACCGGCTACATGAAGTCGGGGCAGTGCGATGTGCGCATTGCCCCACTGAATCGATTAGAAGTTTAATCGTAGGCTAAGCTGACCCAATCGAGGCTGGTTCGCCTGGGCGGAGACCTGGTTATAGAACGCGCCGTTAATCGCTTCACCTGGAGGATTGAACTGCGGGTGGTTGAAGAGGTTGAATAACTCGGCGCGAAATTGCAGATCGAACCGTTCCGTGAGCTTCGTTGCTTTCAACACCGAGAAATCGAAGTTATCGGTGCCTTGGGCGCGTATAGCATCATCGTTACGGGTCTCGTTGCCGAATGCGAAGTCGCCGGGATAGGTAAAGCAAGCGGCGTTGAACCATTGCCCTTTAATAACTTTTGAATACGGCGAACCGGAGAGGGTCTTCTTGCAGCCAGCAACGTAATTGGGACGAATTGTCCCGGCGCCAAAATGCAGACTCAGGTAGTTTCCGTTGGCCTCGCTGATCCCCAACGGGAAGCCGCTTTGGAATGTCGTGATGCCATTGACCGCCCACCCGGAGACCAACTTGTCAGCAACTCCCTGCACCCCGGAAGCGTATTTCTGGCCCTTGCCAAATGGCAGGTTTAGAACGTAGCTGATGACCGCACGCTGCGGGGTGTCGTAGCCTAGGATGGAGCGTTCTCCCGGGGGATTGTTGAAGTCCTGAATTAGCCCCACGCTGCCATTATTGGAGCCGCCCGCCTTAGGTTCGAGAAAATTGGTCAGCGTGTCAGTGTTACCCATCGACTTCGACCAAGTATATGAACCCATGATCAGGCTACCGTTTTTGAAGCGATACAGACTTTTCATCTGAAATGCTGCATAGACAATACTGCCGACATAGGGGATAGAATTTTGCAGATCCTGGAAATAGGGGTAAGGCCTTAGGGCTTGACCTGCAGCTATGATGCTTGCCGGAGTTGCGCCATTATTCTCCATGGTCTGCAGTTGCGAATAGTATTGGCTGGGAAGCTGGTCAATTCCGTAATAACCGGTTCCAAGTCCTCCGAGTGAAGGCAGATGGTTTCCGATCGCCCCAGCATAGGCGATATCCACCGTCCAGTCCCGTAGTATTTCCCGTCCGATCCCGAGATTCCATTGTTGCGCGCTCGGAAACTTGTCGGTTGGGATGGGACTCGGGACAACTTGATTCGCAAATTGACTAATGAATGTGGGATCTCGTCCCAGCGGTTGCAGGATTTTCGCCCCATCCAGAACCCCGAAAGGATTCTGTAAGCCATGGTATTGAGTCGTGGTAATTGTCGTAGTTGCGGAATTCACTGGAGAAGCGCTCAAGGTCGCACCAGGAGAAAGATCCGGCGGCAGATAGACCAGTCCGTATCCACCGTTAATCGTCGTGCGGGATCCCAGGCGATAGGCAAAACTCACTCGCGGCGAAAACAGATTGTATTTAACGGGCTCGACGGACCGGGATTTATATTGGGGGGAATCCACCAATACGACAGCTCCATTCAGTCCGGTTACCGGATCGATCGTGTTGGGCAGCAGCACAGTACTCCGGTTCTTCTTTTCCTCTATGCCGCCTGGCAGCTCCCAGCGCAGACCCAGGCTGAGAGTCAGGTTCGGGCTTGTCTGCCACGTATCGGTCACATAATAGGCCTGCGGGTTATTGAAGGAAGTAATGCTTTGGGCCGTTGTAATCGATGCGCTTTGGTAATCACCCAATAGGAAGCCGGCGAACTCGTTCCCCGTCACAAATGGTAAGAAAAGAAAACCGCCCCCCTCGTCGATGTGGCTGCCGGTGGCGCCTCCTCTTTGCATCGAACGAAGTTCGGCTCCGAACTTTAATGTGTGATTGCCTTTGATTTTCACCAAACTGGCGCCCAGAATATAGTCGTTGAATGTGTCGGCGGAGTTCACGCCTGGGCCAAAGAACCCTTGGAGGTTGTCAGGACCCAATATATGGGTCAACGGGATCATGTGGAAACTCTGCTGTGGGCTTAGAGCCGCCCATCCCGGACCGAACTGCGATTCATCGATTCCGAGGGTAGGCGGAACATTGCCGTAGAACTGACGCAGGTAGGAAAGCCGAACATCCAAAATCGTGGTGGGATTAAACGTATAGGTATCTCCCAGCACAGCCTGCTGCGTAAAGCTCTCGCTGAACGCGCTGCCGGAATCTATCGGCGTTTCCCCGTACGGCTTCAGGCTCGAATCTTTCACATTCCAATAGGTGTAGCGCCCGAAGAACCGCTGTTTGTCGCTAATGTTGTAATCGATGCGTCCGCTCACCTGATACGTCTTGTTCCCTGCAACTGGGGAGGTAAACAAAGTATTCGCGTCAGGAGTCGCCGCGCTCGGTGTTGGGAAAAGCCCGAACAGAATCACTGCGGTCGAGTCAAAGCAAGAAGTGGGGATCGTCGAGGTGTTGGTGGCAGCGTTATACGGAATGACGCAGTTTCCGGTTGGGTCGGTGATTTGCCCCTTGAAGATTCCGTGCTCCTGATTATAGGTAGGAACGCCGGAATTTGTAGCTTGGCCAAGTAGAGAACGGAATCCCTCCCAGTTGGCTGTGAAGAAGGCCTTGTCTCTCTTGATCGGTCCGCTGACGAAAAAGCCATACTGATTCTGATTCCATTTCGGCCGAGCCAGGCCAGCGTTGTTGCTGAAGAAGTCATTGGCATTGAGGACGTTGTTGCGAAAGTACTCATACACCGTGCCGTGTATGTCGTTGGTACCGCTCTTCGTGCTCATCTCAACTACGCCGCCGGCAAAACGGCCGAATTCCGCACTGACGGCATTCGTGGAAACCTTAAACTCCTGAACGGCGTCCTGCGTGGGAATTAGCGCGACAAAATTTTGGTACACATCGACCGTCGCGCCATCGACATACTCGGCGCTCTGTCCCGCGATACCGCCCCCAATCTGGTAATTTCCCCATCCCTGGTTGTTGGTGTGGTTGCCCTGGTTCATGGAAGCCGATCCTGACGTCGCACCCTGCGGCACAACGCCGGGCACGAGAGCAATCAGGTTCATGGTGTTGCGGCCATTCAACGGCATCTGTTGGACCAGCTCGCCGTTGATTTCGGAACCCAGGGTGCCGGAGTCGGTCTGTAGGAGAGGCGGTTGGGTTGTCACAATTACGGTTTCGGTTTTGGCGCCTGCTTCCAGCGGCGTATCGACGCGCACCGTGTTATCTACCTGCACCGGGATTGGCGAGCGCGAGAAACCCTTGAACCCGTCTGCCGATACTTCCACCTTATAGGCCGCGGGCAGCAGTTCGACAAAACGATAATTTCCGCTTCCGTCCGATTGGACTGTCGTTTTTTCATTGGTTCCAATGTTGGTCAATGTCACCGTAGCATTGGGAATGGCGGCGCCCGTAGTGTCGGTCACAGTTCCTACGATGCCACCGAAGCTCTGCGCCCTCAGTGAAGATGTGAACGGACCGAGCATGACCGCCAACAGCCCCAGCGCTATCAAAAGACCTGTTGAAATATTTGACCTCTGCATCCTATCCTCCCTTGATGATTTACGTTCATCAAATTGGACTTCCGGCACTCGCGATGTATTTGAACGTTGTGCCCGTCGAACGTTGGAGAATTGGCGAGCTTTGGGAACTCCATTCAGCAACGGCTACAGACCCTAATGGCGCCACAAAGCCGCGTCTAGGTCTAGTACGAGAGAGTCTTATTAAGTGCATCATCATCAATAGCTTGGGCGCTAAGACTATACGTGGATTCGCAAAGATCGTACTCGAGCCGTAGGCACGTCGGCTAAATTCTCCCTGGCTCGAACGCTAAGATTCTGGCATCGGAGCAGGTGCGGGGGCGGTAACGCAGGAGTTGACATCTGGATTTGGGCCTATTGAGTTCCGCGAAATGTACGACGGGAATACGGATTTGACTTACTCGTTTGTGAATCCGAAGGACGGACATATTTTGTCCGTCCTTTGTGGGAGTCCTATGATGATTTTCTTTTGGGGAGTTGCCGGAGCTAGAGGCAAGACTATGCGGCTAATAAATAGTTCGACCGCTGAACGGATTGGACGCAGTCGGAACCTTAATTCACTCTGACAGCACCTTGTCCGTCGATCAGCTCTAGAACACAGGAACTTCTCGGTTGGCCATATTCCAGAGCTGGGCCAGAGACATCAATCAGTACTGCCGCATCATACCCAACAGTCCATTCACAATGGTGGATTCCCCGCACCCTTTCTTCAGTGGAGAACCAAAGACTTCGAATGTCGGATTGGCATATGAGGCGTCTTGAGGGATGTAACCGATTCTGCCATTAGCTATCGTAATCATCATGGTATTGGTGAAGGGAGACTCCTTGTGCAGGTGCTGATAGATATTCGTCACCACTTCCGCCGATACGGAGGTTATGGCGATCCTATCAATCATCAGCACGCTCAGCCGGAAATTGACGGGATCTGCATCTACGATCTTCCTATCCTGTCCGTTCTCTATAAGCTTCTGTCCCGGACACGTTACGGTCTTCTCCATTCCCCAGATTCTCGGCTCCGAGACTGGATTCTTGCTACTGTCGGCCACTCGGACAACTTCCTCCCCAAGGATTCGTCCCAGCACATCGACCGCTTTGAAGTCATTTTCAACGTCTGGTTTTTCAGACATCTGGGGCATGAGGATCGGGGCCTGGTCGCCGGCCGCCCCCATAGTCCATACTGCGACGATTTTGTCGTCGTAGTGCTGTTCGACGAAGCGGGAAGTGGCACCTGCCAATTCTCCTGTCAGCAAGGAGCCCCTCAAGTTCACCACGACGCCGTGAACGGCGTAATTAATCAGTAAGGCAAGAGGCTTTCCTGCTGTGGATTCGAATTTGACTACCCATACAGCCTTGTCGGATGGACCATCCTGGTTACGGCCCAGGGTGTAGCTGCCGTTCGGGGTAAGCTGGTCGCGGTTGATGTTAATATCGGCGTACCCGGATCCCACTGCGACGCGCGCTGGCTGCATATTGGCTTTGGCCTGCTTGAGCGCTGCAACTAGATCGTCTTCCACTCTGGCAATCCAGGCTGCCGCGGCGGGTCCGGCCTTTCGCGTGCCGCCCGCATTTTGCAGGCTGAACAGCGGTGCGCTGTGATTGTGTGTGGCGGCCATGATGATATTGGAAGTGGGAATACCAGTTTCCCTGGCAATGCGCGCCGTCAGCTGCGTGCCATCGGTGATCTCAACTGAGTCCATCGCAATGAGAGCGGCCGTGGTGACGTCATTGCCCAGGACAATCGCGCGCGCGTAGATCTTGTCGTGAACTCCCGTGTACTGGACTTCAAACAGGTTGGTCAGGCCGGTGGGGTCAGTGGGCGTCATGTCAACTTTGGCGACGCCCACCCGCAGGATGCCCGGTTCAGCGGCGAAAGCGCTGCCTATCGAAGCCCCGAAAGCGAAAACGATCAAACAGGTCAACCGTAATCGTTGCAAAGTTTGCACTAGTGTTATGTCCCAGAAATAGTTTGCAATAGTGGCTGAGCTGGTGCAGACCAATGATGGCTCCTCTTCATTTATCTGAAAATCAGCTGCGCGTAATCGCGAAGACCCATTCTCCAGCTGTTCCATTTGGTTGTCCGCTTGGGGTAGACGATGCGATGATAACTTGGGAGTTTGTCGATACCGGCATTCGCGCAGATCTCATCGTCCGCGACAAAGTAGTCAAAATGATCTTCTACGGGTGTGGTCGAACGAAAATATACTTTGTAATTTCTAGCGAATTGTTCCGGATACCTCATAACGGCTGGATAAGGCCGCTCATAGGACATTCGAAGAGTTTCATGAGTCATGCTTGCGGTAAACGTCCCGATACTTCCGAACAATTCCGGATGCCTGAACCCGATATCGCATGACTGGTAAGAACCCATCGAGAGGCCTGCAATTGCCCTGTTCCACTTGCCGGTCTTGACGCGATAGTTCTTATCAAAAGAGGGGATGCAGCTTTCGGTCAGTATCCGTTCAAAAGCTTCGTCTATAACGCCATTGGCGGTATAGCTGTAACGGACCATGCCGTTGTTCATGACGATTATGAGAGGTTCAGCTTTGCCTTCGGCAATGAGATTATCCAGAATGTAGGCGACCTTGCCGCAATATTGCCAAACTGTCTCGTTTTCCCCCATGCCGTGCAGAAGATAGAGCACAGGATATTCCTTGTTCGACTTCATATATCCGGGAGGCGTATAAACTACGCACCGTTCCCAGGACTTGAGCACATCCGTCCAATAAATGTGCCGGCTCACGACACCATGGGGTACATCCTCGACGAACATGAATTCCAATTCGGCATCAGGAACCTCAACAAGGTTGTGCGGGCGACCTGCTGACCAGTGAATCGGGATGTATGGATCAAGGAAGATCATGCTATCGACGTAGACATCGACGTTCATGGGCCCGGTGTGATTTTCGTCATAAGGAAGCAGCCCTTCGAATACTCCATTCTCCTGCTTCGTTAGAATGAACTGGCCGTCACGGACAAGACCAAACCTCAACGTAACGTCTTTGGCTTTCGGCGCATAGATGCGAAACGAAATGTCGCCGTTGGACTGCACGAAAGCTCCTGCCTCTATGGGTTTGCCATTAATTTGAGGGGGATTTGGCGGGTCGAAGTCCAATGCCAGGTCGCTAAATACTTTGTTTGACAAAAACTCCTTGCTAAATTCCGTAGTGATTCCGGTGGAATTGTCGACTGCCTCAACGAGGTTTCTCGATGCAGACGAGGTGATCGGATGAAGATTCTGTTTAGGAATAAGCGCCGATGGCACTCCATTGGCACTCAGTGCGAACGAACGAACGGCCGTTGAAAGTGCGGCTGCTCCACACACCGTCGCAGCACCGCCCAGCAAAGAGCGACGCGTAAGATTCTTTTCAAACTGTGAACCCTCTGCCACTGCATGCCTCCGCCTTTTCTGATGAACGCTGGTCAATGTAATTCACAATTGCTCGATTACTCGCAATCATGACACCCACGGGTCCAACGGCTAAAGATCCTAATGGCACCACAATGCCGCGTATAGGTCCACTACGAGAGAGTCTTTTTAAGTTAAGTATTATCAATAGTTTCGACAGCATGACTGTACGTATATTCGCAAAGATTGTACCCTGAGCCGTACAATCATCAGCCGAAGTCGAAGTGCGCTCAGCAGTAAACGGGATGGTCAACAGGATGCGAACGGAGGAGACGAGAGATGAAACGAGCCACGCTGTCCGGTTGAGCCCTGCTCAACGTGCGGCGGTCATCGAAGAGATGAACCGGATTCTCGCCGATCCCGCATTCAATGGCAGCAAGCGGTGCGTCATACTCTTTAAACATTTGGTTACTAGCGCCCTCTCAGGCGACCAGAGCGAATGCAAAGAGCGAACTCTCGGAATTGAGGTTTTCGGGCGCGACCGAAGCTACGATTCCCAGGCCGACCCGGTCGTGCGCATGACCGCGAATGAAATTCGCAAGCGATTAGCGCAGTGCTATTACGAAGAGCGGGATTCCCATCATGGCGTCAAGATCCGCCTGATTCGGGGCGGCTATGTTCCCCAATTCGATTTTGGGTTGTCGGATCATTCTGATTCCGATGTGGCAGCGGCTTCGGAAGAGCCTTCCGGCCCATTTATTTTGCCCACGGCCGAAATTCAGCAAATCGGAAGATTGCATACCTTCGCCCGGCTCGTTTCCCAGCGCAAGTGGCTTTTGTGGACAGGGATCGCCATTTTGACGTTCGCTGCGTGTATCTCTCTCTATCATTACGACCCAGCCCGATCCAGGCAGGAGCTGTTCTGGGAGCCCCTACTCCATTTCGATCAGCCGTTAATGATATGTTTGGCGGATGACCCCTCTCTCGTAGGCGCAAGTGGAGAAGACCGCTCGCAGACGATCGCTAATGTGAGCTCGTCTCGCGAAACACCCGTAATTCCAAAGCCACCCGACTCAGTACCAAGCACTCCGTTTGTGGATGTAAACACGGCCAACGAAATAACAAGCTGGCTGGTGGCCCGCGGCAGGAAGGTCATCCTCCACCGAGCCTCCCGAGTTACGCTTCGCTTGTTTCGTCAGGGACCTGCAGTGTTGATCGGCGGGTTCGACAATCCATGGTCCTTGATTTTGCTTTCAAATCTGCGCTACAGCATCCATGTTGATCCCTCCACCCATGACAAGTGGATTGAGGATGCACAAAATCCGTCGAAGCGTGAATGGAAAATCAAAGGCGGGTTGCATTTTGACGATTCTTTCGTTGATTACGCTGTGATCACACGTTTTTGGGACAGTGAAACAGGAAACTGGATTATTGCGATAAGCAGCCTCGGACCCCACGGCTCACGCGCAGCGTCCGAATTGATTACGGATGACTCGTATGCCAAATCCCTTCCTCTTAATATCGGTTCGAAGGCGAATTTTCAGATTATCCTGAAAACCTCCGTTATCAACGGAACCAGCAGCCCTCCCAATGTGCTCGCCGTTCATGCGTGGTAGCCTCTTTGGGCTCCCTGCGCAAATATTGTCGCCGCCAAAACAACTAGAGCGCACGAGTGTATGGCGAGGCTTTTGGCAGCAGTCGGCCAGATCCTCCTGGGAGTACGCTCCTCGTCGGTCAACTCAATATGATTTTCGGTGCCATGACAGGACAGGCGGAAGGCGTCATATGAGTTTTCCGAAGCCCTGATCGCTTAGCGAAGGATGAGTGCATTCAGGACGACCTGGTACGACGGTTTTCCGTCTAGCAGCCTGACTATTTCTTCCAACACGTGCCTTCCCGTTTGGTGTCGTTGCTGGCTAGGCGATTTCAGTGGGACCGGATACCAAGTTGCGTAAAATGATGTATACACTATAGTACGCACTGTGATATCGTTCTGTTTGGCAACGGCTAGAAATACGGCGGCGTGTTGAGCGGAGTTGCCGACAAGCTGGTCTCCGGTTGGGCGGTCAATCGCATTACTACCTTCCAGGACGGCTTCCCGATGGGGTTAAACGAAAACAATCCCAACGCTCTGACTCAGTGTTTTGGCGGTGGCAAGCTTCGCCCCAATTACACTCCGGGATGCAAGAAGACTCTCACCGGTTCGGCGCTTTCGAAGTTCAAGAGTGGGCAGTGGTTCAATGCCGCTTGCTTTACCGATTCCAGCGATTTCGAATTCGGTAACGAGGTTCGTGTCGATGGCGCCCTGACCTCTCAGCGTCGACAACTTCGATTTCGCGGCTCTGAAATCAACCAAGATAGGAGAGGGCCGATTTGCGTTCCGTGCCGAGTTCTTCAAGCTCTTCAACCGCGTCAGTTCAATCCTCCAGGAGTAACCGTTGGCGGATCGTTCTATAACGAAGTGGCTTCGCAAGACGCCACTCCCGTTTGATTCAGTTCAGCTTGTGATTGAATTTCTAGCCGTTCCAAAGGGCTAGAGTGTGTGGCAAACGCGCCTAGACGCCTCGGGGTGGAAGACAGGAGGAACCCACAATGTGAACGACTTGCCCGCCATTTGCCGCAACATCGGACGAGTGTAATACGAAATGCTGGTGAGGCCCATCGCCGTGGTGAAGTATCTCCGGCGTAGTAGGCGCCCGGGGATTTTGATTTTGAGAGGAAATTCAATGGGGAACTTGCGAGCAGTTCACAGAACCATCACCGTGGTGGTCGTTCTGTTTACGCTGTACCTTGGCTGCACTGGCACACTCATCCAACTGGTTGACCTGCGAAGCCTGTTCGAACATGCACCTGCTACTGACCCAAATATGCAGGCGATGCGCGAGGGCTTTGACGGCCCGGGCATCTTTAAGGCCATTTCCATCCCTGACTATACCGCTGCATCCATAAGCAACAACGAGAACCCCTCCGCAATGCTCGCAACAGTGTTGCAGTCCACTCGCGCCAGAGTCGGCAGCGCGCCACTGATGTTCATTGAATTGCGCACGGTGAACGGAACGCCGGTAGGCCAAGTCAACTTCGGCGACAAACTGCTGCGTTTCGATGCGCTGACCGGAGCCTTTCTGGGCGCATTTCCTATCGTGCAAGAAAATGAATCGCCCGACTCCCAGCGCAACACGGTCAAGCATATGCATCGCATGACCGGCATAGGCAACTGGGCGCTGTGGATCAATGTCCTTGTCGGCACTGGACTAGCGGGGCTGATCGTGACTGGTGTATCGATGTATTCGAAGCTATTCGCGGCCCGCTTCCGCATCCATCGCACGAATCCCTTCTGGTCAGGAGGGAGTTGGTGGCGGACCCTGCATCGGTGCGTTTCGATAGTCGCCGCTCTCTTCCTGTCCGTAGTTATGCTAAGCGGTACCTGGCTCGCCGTCGAAAGCCTCTATTTCGGTTATTACATGACGCACCATAGGCCGGGTCGCGGAGCCGTGAGAGTCAATCCGTCCTCTCCTCTAACAGATGCGGCCCTTCCCGGGATGCTACAGACGACCTTGCGCGCCTATCAAGCTGCGGTGCCAGACGTTCCGGCACGTGTGATACGACTGCGCTACTACGGGGGAATGCCGCAAGGCGTTATCGTCACTGGCGAGGCAGAAGCCCGACAGTTAGTCTTCAACGCGGCGACCGGCCGGCGTGCGACTGAGACGGAGCCCGGCTATCCGACGAGCGGCTTTCCCTTCGGTTGGCAGGCGCACCAATGGGCTAAATCGGTTCATCGCGGTGACTTCTTCGGCATCTCGGGCCGTTTGATGGATCTCTTCGCCGGCGTGGCAATGATTTATCTCTCGATCTCCGGGATCGTCCTTTATTACGAGTTGTGGAACAAGCGGCGCCGCGCGGGCCGTTCCGGCCTCGTATGGACCTAGCGTGAGGCGGCAGACTCTCTTCCTTCGGGCATGTCGACATGTCGACAGCAATCCGGTGGTGTCGGAGCCGCTGCGATCCGTGTGTTCCCCTCCATGGGCCCGACACTGATGCGTAAGCGTCAAAGGAGACGGAAGGTTCTTCAGCGCGCTCCAGTATCAGGACAGGATGTCTTCGCAAGATCGTTGCACTTTCATCTCAACCTCAGAAAGGGAGATCCTCTTTATGCTTGATACAGGTCGCCACACAATCGTCGGTTTGTTAGTGTGCTCCTTCTTCACGGCCGGCTTCACGGGATCCGCAGCCATCGCACAAACTGTAGAGACCGCCAAGCCGTCGCCAGCTGAACAGTCACTTCTGGATGCTGAATCGATGCGCTTCCATGCACAGCTGGAAGGGAATGTGCCTACGCTGGAGCAGGGAATTGCGGCCGAGGCGATATACACGCACACCTCGGGAATGGTGCAAACTAAGGAGGAGTATCTGCATGGAGTCAAGGGCGGCTTCGTGCACTACCGAAGCCTCGAACCGAGCAACCGGTCGTCGAGAGTCTACGGAAATGTCGGGGTGACGCACGGCACCATCGCGATGGACGCCGGCCCCGATCGCCAGACGGTCGCAAGATACACCGGCGTGTATATCCAGCGAGACGGTCGCTGGCAGTTGCTTGCCTGGCAAACGACGACCATCGCTCTCCCCAAGTGATGGATCGCGCTTCAAGCGGCTAGTCGTCCATCGGCAAAGGGGAGGGATTGAGGGTCTGTTGCGGCCGGAGGCGCGACTAAAAGAGCTAGACCTGCCTTTCACTTGCCTATCGACGGATTATGGAATCGCGCGTCAGGACACCGTCGACGAGACGCAAGATGCCAAGAGGGTTTTCGTCCCGCAGTGCTTCCGGCAAAGCTGTTTGCGGGAAGTTTTGATAGCAGCGTGGGCGAACGAAGCGCAGGATAGCCTGCGTGCCGACGCTGGTGAAGCGACTGTCCGAAGTGGCGGGATACGGGCCGCCGTGAACTATGGCGTGCGAGACTTCGACGCCCGTGGGATAACCGTTGAAGAGCAGGCGCCCGACTTTGCGCTCCAGAATTGCGATGAGATCCTCGTTGTTGGCAAGGTCAGCGTCGGTGCCGAGAATAGTCGCAGTGAGGTGGCCTTCGAGCGACTCCGCTGTCGCCAGTAACTCTTTGCGGTCATTCCAGTTCACGAGAAGGGTGGAGGGGCCGAAGATCTCTTCCTGTAAGAGCGTGTTGTGGCGGAAAGTTGCAATGTCGGTTTGGAAGAGCACGGCGTGAGTTTGCGGAGAGACTGCACTGGTAGCGGCAGTGCTATCCACACCGAGGGCGTGGCGCTCGGCGAGGTTTTGATTGTAGGCTTCGGCGATGCCGGTGGTAAGCATGGTGAAGCCGTCGCTGGTGCTGGTCAGCAACTGTAGCTCTTCGCGGAAAGCGGCAGCGCCATCGGTTTCAGGAAGGAAGGCGAGGCCCGGCTTGGTGCAGAACTGGCCCGCACCGAGTGTGAACGAGCCATACAGGCCTCTGGCTTTGGATTGGGGATCGTTGGCCAGTGCGCCGCGGAGCACGAAGACTGGATTGATGCTACTCATTTCAGTGAAGCAGGGAATTGGACACTCTCGAGCCGCCGCGAGTTCCATGAGCGCGCGGCCGCCGCGCTTCGATCCTGTAAATGCTACCGATCGGATCAGGGGATGCCTTACCAGCGCTTGGCCGATTGCAAAGCCTTTGTCGTAAAGCATCGAAAACACGCCGGCATCCATGCCCCTCTCCGCGATTGCTTCGGTGATGATCGCGGCCACTAACTCGCTGGTACCCGGGTGCGCGGAGTGCGCTTTGACGATGACGGGATTGCCCGCGGCGAGCGCGGAGGCTGTGTCGCCGCCGGCGACGGAGAATGCCAGCGGGAAGTTGCTGGCACCGAAGATGGCGACCGGGCCGACGGGGAAGAGCATGGAGCGGATGTCGGGCCGAGAGTTAGGTTTCCGGTCGGGCAATGCTGTGTCAATACGCGCATTTTGCCAGGAGCCTTCCTCGATGAAGGAGGCGAAGAGACGGAGTTGACCGCAAGTGCGCCCAACCTCTCCCTGTAGCCGCGTTTCGGGGAGGGCGGTTTCTAGCGTGGCGCGCGCGACCAGTTGCGCAGAGGCTACTTCAACGCCCGCGGCGATTGTGCGCAATAAGGCTGCGCGGTCTGCGCCAGAGGATTTGCCGAAGGTTTCGAAGGCCTGTGACGCGGCCATGGCGGCAGTGTTCAGTTCTTCGACGCTGGAGGAAGCGTAGAGCGGGTGCATATCCGCACCGTTGGCCGCGTTTCGAGCTGCGAAGCTTTCGCCGTGATCCGAGCCGCGCTTTCCTGCGATAAACGGTAAACCTGACAATTTCATAACGCCCTCCATGACTAAGCTCGCCGCAGCTAGCAGGCGAACAGATCTTCGTGGCGCAGCACACGCCGCATAATTTGCCGCTCCGTCGCATAAGGCTGCGCAGAGATCTACCGAAGCCTGCAGCGCCGTGGATTCATAAGCTTGCGCGGGGCCGGACGAGGTGGTCACCTTTGAGACCTAGGAGCCAACCGCCGACTCCTCCGCGGACTGCGGTCGCCGTGGAGAACCTACCGCCCGGGGCCTTGGTCACGTACAAGTCCACAAGCAGAGAGGGAATCCCCTGCGCACATGCCTGCGAATTCATCGCGTTGAGGCCAAAGCTGCCGAAGCAGGCGAACCACCTAGGTCGTTTCATGCTAGTGAGGTTGAGGAACCAATCGAACAGCAAGGCATCTATCCTTTCCGCGGGGGTCGGATTGAGGTACGGAGTAGTGGATTTTAGCCTGTTCCAGCATGGTAGCAAATTCCGTTGTTGAACCCTATAGAATACTTGAATAGATGCAAGCTTGCATACACGTGTGCGTTATAATGGTTCTCAACGATGAACTTGGTTTAGGGATGAACGACCTATCAGTTCCCCGCAGTTCGGGTCACACCTTTTTCGACAGATCGACATGTGTTCGCTACCGTCGCCCACAAACCGGCGGCGAATTCAATTGCGTATACGAGAAATGGACCGTAATAATATGGGAACTGCTAGTGGCCTCAGGACAAAACGTTCTGCAAGAAAAGTCTCCGTCAAAATTCCAAATACATCGGTTTCTGAGAGCATCGTCGACCGCATACATCGCGAACTGCGTGGTAAGGCAGTCACATTTCGCTTTCGTCCCGGGGAACGGCTGAACGAAGTAATTCTTGCCAAAGAACTCGGCGTGAGCCGAACTCCGCTGCGCGAAGCGCTAAACCGGCTGGCCGCTGAGGGGCTTCTTACGTTTTCCGCCAACCAGGGTTTCTTTCGAAAGCCGCTGGATGTGAAAGAGATTTTTGATCTCTATGAGTTTCGTCAACAGATGGAAATGGTGGCTGTCCGGCTGGCGGTGGAACGCGCCAGCGATGATCAACTTCTCGAGCTTGAGGGTTTTGTGCAGAAGAGCGCGAAGGAGCACGGGCACCACACGCCGGAGGAACTAATTTCACTTGACGAGGAGTTTCACGACCGGCTGATCACCCTCACTGGGAATATCGAGATGAGGAATCGTCTGCGAAACGTGAATGATCGCATACAGTATGTGCGCTGGATAGACATGGACGGTCGCCGTTCAGAAACCCAGACGCAGCATAAGGAGATTGTCTGCAGTCTGCGTGAGCGAAACACAGAAAAATGCATCCGGCTGATGGGCGAACACATTGGACATCGGCTTGACCAGATCATCGACAAGGTTGAGCGGTGCTATGGCCGTATCTATGTGTCCGCGGACCACAGACTTAACGAAATCAGGGAAATGAATTGAAGCGAGAAGTACACCGGCGCTTGAGTGAACCCTAAGGACGTTTGAAGCCACCATAGAGCCGAGACGATTTTGGCCCGAGCATCAAGTTCACTTGCTATTTCCCCTCATTCAATTCGCGGGTCAGTCCAGTACGCGGTCGCCTTGACCCATTGCGTGGGATACCCGCGCATCTCGACAAAATAACTGTAAAGATCGCGAGAGACGGACGCTTCAGCTGCTATCCAGATAAAACCATCTCCAGCTCGCAAACGACACGTCTCCAGCGCAGAACGCAGTGTTGCAGCATTGTCACGAGAGCTTTCGCTGCATAGCAACCAATGGACATTGCACTTGGCAGTCGTTACAAATTCCTGCCGCTCCTCGGAATCCGGGATCAAAGCGAATACATCGACAGGAACACCAGGCCGCATCCTCTCGAGACGACGGCCGATCGAAGGCAGGGCTGTGGCGTCGCCGATAAGCAGATACCAATCGAAGTCGTCCGGTACAACGGCGGAGCCACGTGGGCCGCCGATCTCCAGCCGGTCGCCTGGCTTTGCAGCGTGCGCCCATTCCGTTGCACGTCCCACTTCATGCAGGGCAAAATCAATGGTGAAAGTGCCGGCTTCAAGATCCCATGCACGGGGAGTGAAATCCCGCGAAATCGGCTTCTCGTCACCGGGTGATGATAGAAAGATCTTGATGTGATCGTCCGGAGAGGGACTGTCAAAGCCCTGCAACTCATCAGACTGAAAAACGATTCGCAACATCCGCGGGGTGAGGTATTCCTTTGCGGTGACTCGCAAGGTACGCCGAACCACGTCTTTGCGGATTCGCGTGATTTCGTGCTTCTGCATGGGGGTCGCCCTTTTGCATCCGCTGAGAAGGCGATCCGGAATGGAACCCTGCGATGCCCTCCTTCAGTCGATTTGCGAAATGTTACCTGTTATCTGAAAAGTATCGGCGCCAAATCGACCAAAGAGTGGCGCCATACCTTCCACTCGTGCTCACCCGGGTAGGTTTTGAAGACGAAGTTGATATTGCGGCTGCGCAACTGCTCCTGAAGTTCTGTGAGGGAAGGCAGGCGCGGATCCTCTGTCCCGACGGAGAGAAACAGCAAGCGGATCTTCTCATTCGTGGCCGCAGGATTAGCGAAAAAGTCGGGTGCAATATTTTCGAGGACAGCCACCCCGCCGGGCGCACTCGCGATGCTGCGAAAGGCTCCTGAACTCAATATGCCCACTGAAGAGAAGACATCGAGCCGCTTAAGAGCTACGTTCATGGTGATTCCGGCGCCCATGGACAGGCCGGCGAGGGCCCTGTTCTCACGGGCGGGAATGGTGCGAAAGTGTTTGTCCACGAATGGGATCAGGTCGCCGACGATGTCCCTTTCATTCGGCTCGTAACTCACGGTACGCCCGCCCCCCGAACCCACGCCCGGAGGTGGAGCAGTGCGCGGACCGGCCACGTCCAGAGAAGCGATCTCGCCCCAGTAGGCGTTCGGCATTACCACAATCATGGGCTTGGCCTTTCCTTCCGCTATCAAATTGTCCATGATCACGTTGGCGATGCCCATTACCGGCCATGCCTCTTCGTCTCCACCGCTGCCGTGCAGCAGGTATAGCACGGGGTACCTGGTTTCGCTCTCTTCGTACCCGGGCGGCAGATAGACAAACATTCGGCGCGGAGTCTTCATGGCGGCCGACGGAACCCACATTGCGGTCACGGCTCCATGCGGCACCGGCTGCGGCTGAAACACCGCCGACTGGTCGCCGAGCACCAATAGGGTGTTCATGAAGCCGACACCGTCTCGCGAGACGTTGTAGTTGTTCGGATCCAGCGTCCTGACTCCATCCACAGAAAAGGTGTAGGCCCACAGTTCGGGCTGGAGTGGAGGCGTGGTAACGGACCAGAGACCGGAAGCGTCTTTGGTCATCGGCAGATCGCGGCCACCGGCCCAATTGCCGTCCACCAGGATTGCCGTGGCTTTAGGCGCCAGTAGGCGAAAGGTGACTCGGCCGTCTGCGAGCACTTCCGGAGAGCGGACCTTCGCTGCCCCAGCCGGGCCGGTTCCCACCGAAGTTGTGGTCGACTCCTGTGCAGACAGGGTCATACAAAAGACGACGGGTAGCACCATTGTTTGGATTAGCTTGATGATGAACCTGCTCACCGTGATGTATCAGTCGTTGCTAGCTCTAAGTTAGTGGCTCGCGCCGATCCGTACTTATCTAAATTTTTCTAATCCGTTGTAAGTCCCGTCTCGTTTAGCCCTGCGCCACGGACTCAACGGGAATCGGGATCGCCTCGCACTTCCAGCCCTGTTGGCGGTGGGTGCCGTCGCAGAACGGGCGATTGGACGAGCGCCCGCAGCGGCACAGCGAGATCGTCGGCTTGCCCGTCAGGTCCCACTCCACGCCGTTCACGTCGACTAGCGCGATTAAGCCCTCTATGCGCAACGGACCGTTCGGCCGCACCGTAATCCGTACCGACGGCGAGACTGCCGCGCCTGAATCTGCTACTAATTCATCTGCCATGGACTCTGCCTGAATAATAGGCATAATGCCACCGGAATCTATCAGCCAATAATACATCGTAGTAATCCTATGTGTATTGCCAATTGAATACAACGTATCATACATTAACATAAACGCGTGAACGGAGATCTGCGTTTTCTCCATTTTTCCCGTTCCCAGGAGGTACGACAATTAACAGACGAAGCTTCTTGACCGGCGCAACCGCGCTGGCCGCCGCATCTCACATGCCGAAGGCGTGGGCTTCGCCTTCCCGCTCGCTAGTCTTTCTAGGCACCCGTACCAACGCCCCAGGAAAAGGAATTTACTCCTGTTTTTTTAACGCCAAGACAGGTACGTGCACTTCCGTTTCACTGGCTGCGGAGATGGCAGCGCCCACGGCGTTCGCATTAAGCGCCAATAAGCGATATATGTATTCCGTCAGTGAGGTGGGCAATGACGGCAAAACCGACGGGAGCATCTCTGCTTTTGCGATCGACCACCGTTTGGGCGCGCTCACGCTGCTGAACAAAGTGTCATCAGGCGGTGGCGGTCCGACCTATTTGGCCCTGGACCGCACTGGCAAAACGGCATTGGTCGGGTGCTTCGGGAGTGGACGCACAAACGCCTTCCGTGTGCTGCCCGACGGCAAGCTGGGAGAGCAGACTGCATCCATGACGGACTCCGGCACCGGACCGACCCCCCGGCAGTCCGCGCCCCACGTGCACTGCACGATTTTTTCACCGGACAATCGCAGCGTACTCGCTGCGGACTTTGGCGCCGACCGAATTTTCATCTTCCGATTCGATTCTGCTACGGGAACCTTGACGCCGCACGACCCTCCTTTCCTTCAGTCTCCAGCCGGTTCAGGGCCGCGCCAGATTGTGTTTCATCCAAACGGCAAGTTTGCGTATTTGATGAGCGAGTTGGTCGGCCGGGTCACGGTATTTGCATGGGGCGCGAAAGAGGGTACGCTGACCGAGGTGCAGACGATTTCCTGTCTCCCAACTGAGACTTCAGGTGATCGCAGTGGCGCGGGACTGGCGATTCGTCACGATGGGCGGTTCCTCTACACAACCACACGAAGTGACAACTCCATCGAGGTGTTTACCATCGATCCAACAAGAGGAACGCTGGTGATCGGACAGCGAGTGGTCTCCGACGGCAAATTGCCCTGGAGTTGCGCGCTCGATGCAGGGGGCCGCCACCTAATCACAACAAATTTGTCATCTAACTCCGCGTCCATCTATGACATCGATTCCACTACCGGGAACCTCAAGCCGGTCGGCTCCATCCCGGATGTGCCCTCGCCGGTGTGCGCCCTCTTCGTTTCCGTGTAGAGTGATCCGAATCACCCAGCGCCCTGTGGGTAACGCACAGGGCGCCAGGCCGGGAACGCGAGCGGTTGCCTGGCTCTCTTACCCAAGCGATGCTGTGGTGTCGTCGAACAATTCGTCGAATGAGAGCCGGCGCGGAATTATTCTCTGCTCAAATGACCATTCCATAGCCATCTCGAGTGCTTTGCGGTTCGCCTCGAGCCCCACGGGAGGAAGCGTGGCTGTCGCCGACTCCGGCGCGAGCTTGCGGCTCTCAACAAGCATTCGGTAGATCTCCTTGACGATGTCGGGATGTTGTTTCGACAGGTCCTCGTGAACCACGAACATGTGATTGATGGGGATCACGCCCTCGCGGCGGCACCATTGCTCTGCTGCGGTAAATGGCTCGGGAATGAGGGTCTGCACGCGAGGGTCCTTGGGCATATCGTTGCCCAGGATCGCCGCCGCAAGCTCTCCATCGAGCATCATTTCACCCAGCTTCGCATCGGCAGGCAGGCGCTGGCAGTTGGGCGGATCCGTATATTCAGCCAAGTGCGATTCATCGATAGTGAGCCAGGTAACTTTGTCGAGATCGACACCATGTTCGTGTTGCAAGATCCCTCTTACCCACAATCCCGTGGTCTGAGGATAGGTGCGGACGCCGACTCTCCGCCCTTCGATGTCTTTAGGATCCAGATGTCCCAGCTCCTTATTGAATCCGATGCAATGGTGCTGGGTCCTGCCAGATACTGGGATGGGGAGCATCACGAAGGGCTTACCGAAGGCTTTCGCCTGAAAGTAGGTGACGATCGCGAGTTCGCCCGCGTCGAAACCGCCCCCGCGGATCATGGACTTGAATCCATCGTGAGCGAGCTTCGGTCCACAAAAATCCAAATGTACCTGGCTGGACGAAACGCGCCCATCTTTCATTGCCATTGTGACCGGGGAGTCCGCCAGGTTGGTTCGCAAAGAGGTAACTTGAGAGGATACTGAAGACATTTACTTACTCCTTTTTTTTCAGTGGGGCCGCCAAGAGCTCCCGTGTTGCAAACCCGTGCTGCTCAGGTAGGAAGTCACAGGCAAACCTCGATCAGCATCGGGCCCGGTTCCTCGCTCGACTTGACCATGCTTCGATAAAAATCGCCGGCCATTTCGACCCGGACGGACGGGCAGCCCATGCTCTTTCCCATTGCCACCCAGTCGATGCGCGGCTTGTCGATTTCGATCATGGCAGAGGCCCTTGGTCCGGGTTTGCCGAAACCCATGTTGGCGTATTCGTTCTTCAAAATCTGATAGGAGTTGTTGGCGAAGATGATCGTAGTGACATTCAGACTCTCTCGCGCCTGGGTCCAAAGAGATTGAATGGTGTACATCGCACTTCCATCACCCACCATGCAGAATACCCGGCGATCGGGGCAAGCCAGTGCGGCGCCGGTTGCGACTGGAGTTCCAAATCCGATAGAGCCGCCCATATTCTGGAGGACATCGTGCGGACGTGCTCCAGCGGTTAGCCCAAGCGTCTCCCGCCCGGTGGTCAGCGACTCGTCGACCAGGATCGCGTTGTCGGGTAAGGCTGCTGTCAGGGAAAGTGCGATGCTCGTCGGATCGAGCTGGCCATCGGGCACACCCATATCCAACCTCTCCTGCAGAATCGCTTCCGTCTTTTGCGCTCCCAGAACGTCGATCAGCATCTCCAGCCCCGCGACGCAATCTTCGTCTTCCAGGACCAGAGGATGGACTGTGCAATCGGCGGGTTTAAGCAGACTGGGCGAACCGGGGTAGCTGAAGAAGGCGATAGGCTCGCGCGTTTCTACGGTGATGATGTTCTTGAAACCGCTCAGAAACGCCAATGCCGTCGGGACATAGTAGGGAATGCGCTCGAGCGGCGCCCGGCCTGCTCCCCGTTCGATACGGGATGTGAAAAACTGCGTGGCAACGCGGCATCGTGTATGCGCTGCGATGCGGCCGAGTAACTCCACCGCGCGACCGCGTGTGGCTTGGCCGCCGCATATAATCAGAGTAGGTTCGCCGCGACGGAGTATGCCGGCCACCTCTTCGACCCGAGCCATGTCGGGTGCATCGGGACCCTTGGAGCAGGGGCATTCCAGCACCGATTGCGGCTTGGCATGCTCCCCCGCCTGACCCCAGGATGACTCCCCCGGCAGAATCAAAGTCGCGATTCGGCCTGGTTTAGAGCGTGCCTGAGCCACCGCCGCAGCGGTGTCGCCGGCGAGGGCACATGATGAAGTCGTGCGCCTAACCCAGTGGCTGATAGGGCGCGCCAGCCCATCGATATCCGACATCAAGGGAGGATCGTACTTCAAATGCGCGGTGGCGTGCTCTCCAATTATATTGACGATCCCGGAGCCCGCGCGGCGCGCGTTGTGAAGGTTGGCAAGACCATTCGCCAAACCGGGCCCGAGATGCAGCAGCGTAGATGCTGGATGGCCGCTCATCCGATACCAACCATCCGCAGCGCCCGTTGCGATCCCTTCAAAAAGCACAAGAACGCTGCGCAGGCCGGGATTTTCGAGCGCCGCCAGAAAGTGCATCTCCGACGTGCCCGGATTGGCGAAACATATTTCCACGCCCTCACTAGCCAAAGTAGCGACCAGGCTTTCGGATCCGTTCATTTCAATCCCCCTTTTGATCCAGTTGCGCCCTCAATGCTCCCCATGGCCAGACTGTTCCACGCCCGAGTTGACGACTTTTTTTCCGGTAATCTCCCTGGCTTTTTGGATCGCATCGTAAGTGCGAACTGGAGCCGACAACATGAAGCGATAACCGTCCGCCACTACTTTCTCTACATTGCTCGAGGTTACGTGGGGATGGCCGACTGGCACCCCGTATTTCTTGCACGTCTCGACGATGTATTTCATAGCGTCCCTCACCTCAGGGTGGTCATAGTGGCGCGGATGTCCCAGCGCCTGGCTGAGGTCGCCTTCGCCGATCAAGACGCAACCGATACCCTGAACATTCTTGAGGATGTCGTCGAGGTTTTGCACCCCGAGCACGCTCTCGATCATGCTGATGACGAGGAGTTCGCCCTCAGGATTGAGCGGCCAAACATCAGCTTTTTTGTAATATTCGGGCATTGTCAGACCCCAATAGCGGCATGCGGCAGCCGGGCCATCGCCCCGTGCTCCGGCGGGTTCATAACGCTCCGCAGTGCCTTTCCGCGCGTACCTGCAAGCTGACACAGCGTTATATGCCTGTTCGGCAGTACCGATGTGCGGAAAGACGACTCCATAGACACCGCGGTCCAGCGCCTGTTTCGCGAAGGATTGATTCATTTCCACGCCGTTGGAGGGAACTCGGACGATGGGCGTCAACGCAGGTGCGAGCGAGGCGGAAGTCACAATCTGCTTGCGGTTGAGAAGATATTGCAGGGAATCCTGCAATCCCTCAACATCCCAGGGACTATGTTCCATCTCGAAGACGATCCCGTCGTAGGGCGCGGTGCTGAACTCGATCGCGGTTTGACGATCAGCGTGCGCGAACGACGCGAAAGCCGGGCGTCCTTCTTCCCAGGCTCGAATAATATTATTCAAACGATCTATGCTGGCCATGTAAGTGCCCTTCGAAAGAAAAGTGAATCATCCGACTAAAATTGTTGACAGAGCGCCTGCAATACTTAATTCATCAACCAGCTAATGGGCGGCCACTGCATGAGGTCGGCGATGTCGAAGCTGGTCTTTTCGAGCGACTTGATGATGTGGACGGCAAGATCCGTGCAACCAGGCTGCGTGACCTTGTGCTCGGCCGGGTAGACCTTGCGCTGCGGCGGGTCGTTGTAGGTCTCTTCGCCAGTGTAGACCGCGACCGACGGCATCATGTCGAGGAAGACTTCCTTCTGGTCTTTGCCGAGAATCACGACGACATCAGGCTTGGCCGCTTCGTAGGCCTTGCGCATTTTGTTGAGCGCGGCGGCGCAGGGCATTGAACGCGCGGTGTGCTCTTCGATCGTCAGGTGGGCCTCGAAGTTTTCTCCTAGGCGATGGTTCGCCAGTTCAGAAAAGGTCCCAGCGCGGTTGCGATACCACAATTCGTCTTTGGCGCGATCTCTGAGGCCGTCTTCGGGCCACTCCTTAGGCGGCTGTCCGAGCATCCCGCTGTGAGGCACTGCTATTCCGAAAACGATTTCAGGCATAACCGCCCTTCAATTTTGATCTCGCTGGGCTGTCCAACGCCTCATCACCAAGTTGATTGCACTGCTCGTCGACACGATTGCATACAAACCATAATACAATGCTTGACTCAAGTCAACATAACATCGTATTGTGCTATCTGACAATAAATCTTCATCAATACGGGGCACATAACGACGCAGTTTGGCTCTCCACTGGAAGGCCACTGTTCCATTGAATGCCAGGGAAGTTATTAACGGAGACATCAGTGAAGAACAAAGTTCGCCTCACCATTGCGGTAGCCGATTATCCGCACACAGCCGCCGTCCGAAATGGATCGATTCCTATCGAAGGTGTCGATGCCGAAATGGTGACGGTCCAGCCACAGATCGCTGCTTTCCGGCGCATGGTCAGGCAAGTTGAATTCGACGTGTGCGAACTGGCACCGACGACCTATATCATCGCCCGGGCTTATGGCTCCCCCTTTGTCGCCCTGCCGATTTTCGTGTTGCGTCGGTTTCACCATTCGGGGCTGCTCATCCGTCCCGACGCAGGCATTCGAGAGCCTAAGGATCTCGAAGGCCGAAAGGTCGGCGTGCGCGCTTACTCGGTCACGACCGGCGTCTGGACCAGGGGCATCCTGATAGATGAATTTGGTCTTGATTCTTCGAAGGTCACCTGGGTGGTCGACGATGAGGAACATGTCACCCAACTCAAGTTGCCGTCGAACGTGATTCACACACCGGAAGGGCGGTCGCTGGCGGACATGATGGCGGACGGCGAGCTGGCTGCCGGATTCCATGGCAACGCCGGTGTGGGCCGCTCGGGCTCGCCGACTGGCGGCTGGAAAGAGGTGGAAGCGCACTACCCCGATCTCTTCCCAAACGCTGCGGAGTTGGAGGCTGAATGGTTCGCTCGCACGGGAATTTATCCCATGCACGGAACGATCGTCGTTAAAGATTCCGTACTCGCCGAACATCCGTGGTTAGCGAAGTCCCTGTTCGACGCTTTTTCGCGTGCGAAGAATGAATGGCTGGCGGGCCTCGACGCTGGCACGCCGAGCAACACTTCGGATAAGAAATACGCTGAGCTGCGCAAAATCGTGGGGCACGATCCGCTGCCATATGGGATCGATGCCAATCTCGCAACGATCAAGGCGCTCGAGGAGACTGCCTTTAAGCAGAGCCTTACGCCTCGGCGAATGTCACTGGATGAGCTGTTCGTCAACCCGGAAACAATTTAGGCAACCTAGAACTACATCACGGAGTAAAGAATGATTATCGACTGTCACGGACATTTCACTACCGTGCCTAAGACGCTTCATGCGTGGCGGCAGAAGCAACTAGCAGCGGTCAACCCTCCCGCGAATCAACCGAATAAGTCGGATTTGGTGATGACTGACGACGAACTTCGGGCTGCCATTGAAGGCGGCCAGCTGAAGCTTCAGAAGGAGCGCGGCGCCGACCTCACACTGTTTTCGCCGATCGCCGGTCAAATGGGGCACCACCTTGGAAATGAGCAGACCAGCCTGGTCTGGGCTGAACTCTGCAACGATCTGATCTATCGCGTGTGCCAGCTTTTTCCCGACAATTTCGTGGGCGTGTGCCAGCTTCCTCAGTCGCCCGGAGTGCCTCCCGCCAACTGCATTCCCGAGCTGAAGCGGTGCGTGGAGGAGCTCGGGTTTGTGGGGTGCAACCTGAATCCGGATCCGTCGGGTGGCTATTGGACGGACCCCCCGTTGACGGACCATTACTGGTATCCGATCTACGAAGAGATGGCACGCCTTGACGTGCCGGCCATGATCCACGTGAGCGCCTCCTGCAACCCGAACTTTCACGGAACCGGCGCGCACTACATCAATGGCGACACGACTGCCTTTATGCAGTTCCTGATGTCGGACCTGTTCAAGGACTTTCCGACACTGCGATTTGTCATTCCCCATGGCGGCGGTGCGGTGCCGTATCACTGGGGGCGCTATCGCGGACTTTCGCTCGAACTTAAGCAGCAGCCTCTGGAGCCGCTGCTTCAAAACGTTTCCTTCGACACCTGTGTCTATCATCAACCGGGGATCGAGTTTCTGACTCGAGTCATCCCAGTTGAGCATGTTCTGTTCGGGTCCGAGATGATCGGCGCCGTTCGGGGAAATGACCCCAAGACCGGCCAACCTTTCGACGACACGAAGAAGTATGTGGACGCCTGCCCGCACCTGAGCGACGCGGATCAGCACAAGATTTTCGAAGCCAATGCCAGGAGAGTCTATCCTCGCCTCGACGCCTATTTGAAGGCGCGCGGCAAACAGTCCGAAGGCCGTGGTACTTCAACGATGGCGGCGGAACCAGCGATGAACCTATAACGGGGAGAAAGAATGACCTTTATCGACATTCATCCACACATCATTGCGGACGATGACAACCGGTATCCGCGCAGCCCGCTTTTCGGCGTCCAGTCGGATTGGTCCCGCGAACGCCCCGTTACCATCGACGGCCTGATCGCCGCAATGGATGAGGCGGGCGTGGCGAAAGCGGCTATCGTCCAATCATCGACATGCTACGGCTATGACAACAGCTATCTGGTCGATTCCATTGCCCGATATCCCAACCGAGTTACGGCAGTAGGTTCTGTCGATGTGTTGCAGCCCGATGCGCCGGAGACTATCCATCACTGGATGGGTAAAGGCGTTACGGGACTGCGGTTGTTCACGGGCGGAAGCACGGCTGCTTTCGATTCGAGTTCGCTCGATGATCCGCGGTCTTTCGCAACGTGGGAGCTTTGCGGGGAAGCTGGGCTCTCGATGAGCCTCCAAACAGACCCATCGGGTCTGGCGCAAGTGGCGGGTCTGGCGAAGCGCTTCCCGAAAGTCCGGATCATTCTCGATCATCTCGGCCGACCAGACGTGACGGATGGGCCACCATACAAGAATGCCTCCAGCCTCTTCGGGCTCGCCCCCTTCGAGAATATCTTCCTCAAAGTGACACCACGCATCTTTGCTGACTCCCGACGCGGGCAGGCAACGCCGGATACGCTTTTTCCCCGCTTGGTAGAGGTCTTCGGTAGTAACCGCATGGCTTGGGGTTCAAACTTCCCCGCATCGGAAGGAGCGCTGCACGCCAATCTGGAGAAGGCAAAGTCTAGCCTTCAGGCGCTCTCTGCTGAAGATCAGGCGTGGATTTTCGGGAAAACCGCCCAGACGCTTTATCCAAAGCTGGCCGATTGAAGCCAGAGCTGCTAGGACTGGCGTTCACTTGACTTAAGTGGCCATCATCTCCCAGGGCGGAACAGACACTAGACTGAGTGAGGCCCCTACATGGTCGCGTCCAATTCAGCTGCCGTAAGGCAATCCGTCGAATCCAAGGACATTAGAACCGTTGGCTGGAAACGGTGGATCACCGTTGGGCTGTTAAGCGTTGGGGCTATTATTGCTTACGTCTCCCGGACAAACATCTCGGCAGCGCTCGCGTATCAACCATTCATACGGATGTTCCACCTGACAGACATTGATCGGGGAACGCTGAACTCAGCCTTCTTCTGGTCCTATGCGGCTCTTCAGATTCCGACGGGATGGGTGGTGGATCGCTATGGCGTGAAGATACCTTATGCCATCAGCTTCATCATCTGGTGCCTGGCGTCGGCGGCCACTGGCCTGACGCAGACTCTCTCGCAGTTGACAACTCTGCGTGTAATCACAGGCGCCGGAGAAGCAATCGTGACACCCGCGAGCTTCCGCTGGATGAGACAAAACTTTTCTGAAGAGGAGAGCGGGCTGGCGGTTGGTATTTATATGCTGGGCACCAAGATCGGCCCTGCAATCGGAGCTCCGATCGCCGTCTGGTTGATCTCGGCGTACAACTGGCATCTCATGTTCGTGATCATCGGCCTGATCGGCCTGCTCTGGCTGATCCCGTGGATGCTGGTGGTCAAGAATGATAGACCGATCGCGACGCAGGACACACCGGCGAAGCTCCGGGCCAAGCCAGCGGGGGCAGTTCCGTTCCGCAACATTATGGCAAGCCCGGTGATCTGGGGCACCATCATCATCAACTTCTGCTACAACTACTTTGTCTTCTACTGCATGACTTGGATGCCAGCCTACTTTGTCGAGCAGCGCCACGTCTCGCTCACGAAGATGGGCCTATTCTCTTTCTTCAGCTTTGCTGGCATCGCAATCGTCGCAGTGCTCGCTGGGTGGGTTGCCGACCTCATCATCAAGCGCGGGGGGGACCCTGTCTTCGTGCGGAAAGCGTTCATCGTCGCTGGTTTCGCCATCGCCTGCACCGAGCTGATCGGCGTCCGATCCTCATCGGTCCAAGGCGCGCTTTTTTGGGCCATTGTCTCCCTGTCGGGCATAGGCCTGGCCACTGCTAACCACCTGGCACTGTGCCGCATGACATTGATTCCTGCTGCGGCGGTCGGGCTTGTATCGGGGGTGCAGAACGTCTCCACCAGTCTCGCCGGAATCGTCGGCCCCATCCTCTCCGGCTGGCTGAAGCAGACCAGTGGAGGCTACGAGGCTCCCATGATGGCGATCTTCTTTTTCCTGGTGCTCGGCGGGCTAACCTGCATAGTGCTGCTCCGGCCGGAGTGGGCGCCGAAGGTGCCGGTGTCGCCGTGAACGGTTAGTGGTTCCAACGTCACGTGGTCCTAATGGGTTAACCAGGCATTTGAGGGGCGGCATGCCCGGTAAGTTGATAACCCACCCTGCCATCATGGATCATTCAAGCTGTTGGTTGAGGCGGCCGGGGATCCAACGCCCTCATGCGCGGTCTGTTCTTTCTATTGGCGTGCGGGGAGGACTACACGCTGTTGTTATGTAAGCTTTGTGACAATGTCGCCTGGCGGTTTCTGACAAAGATTCGGCCATAGCTTCTCTCCACCTTCTCGATAATCTGATCGAGCCGATGTGAGATGTGATCCGAAAGTAAGCGCTCGCTTTCACTGCGGTCCCGCTTCCGCAGAGCACGGGCGATGTGCTTGTGCTGAGACTGAGTTTCCGAACGCCGCTCCGTCATATCCAGCCATCGTACAAACTGAATCCGCGCATTGATGTTGCGCAGCGAATGTAACATCTGGACATTTCCGGTAAGCTTGATCAGCATCTCGTGAAACTGCTCATCCAGCTTCACCAGGTCGTCAATGCTGCGGCTCGGCTCCTCGCGAGCGCTTTCCGCCAAAAATTTTTCGACCTCCGCCAGTTGTTCGTCTGTTGCGCGTTCCACTGCCAATTTGACAGCCGAAACTTCGAGATTCAACCGGAACTCATAAAGGTCGAAAATCTCTTTCACATCCAGCGGCTTTCTAAAAAATCCGTTGTTTGCGGAAAAAGTGAGAAAACCCTCTGTCGAAAGGCGGTTGAGCGCCTCGCGAAGCGGAGTCCTGCTTACTCCAAGTTCTTCGGCAAGAATGGCCTCATTGAGCCGCTCCCCGGGAAGAAAGTGGAAGGTCATTGCCATGCTGCGGAGTTCCGTGTGAAGGCGGTCGACCACGCTCTGCCGCGTTGACTTTTTCGCTACATTCTTCGTTGTACTTCTCGGCTTATTCTTCGTTGTACTTCTCGGCTTATTCTTCCTTGTACTTCCAGTCTTATTCACGCCATCAGTATATACGTCCTAAGCTCGCGCAACGCTGGAAATCGACCGGGGCGCTACACCGCCAGTCCCACTTGGTCCCAAAAGCGTTCAGGGTCGACTCCGCAGTCGCCAAACTACTTCCTCCAAATGCGCCGGGGTGCGTCCTTACCCGATCTGCACCACTGGTCCAGCGCCTTCATTCCACCGGCCGCCAGGGATTGCGCAGATAAGGCGATCCATCGCCGATCAAGACCTCAAGGGGACGAGGAGCCTTGTCGGGGCTTCACCAGGACTCCTGGTTTGAAAGAAACGCTCCCAGAAGTCCAGCCTGGCTGGTGACGCCACAGGGATCGCACCGAAGTGTGATCGCCGATCTCCATGACTGTCGGAGACTGCGGAGTGTAAGGAATCCAGACAGGGAGCCCTGTCCATTGGGATTCCCGGGCGTCGACCCAGTAGGATGAGATCGTGTCGGCGACCTTCCTACCCTGATCGGTCCAGGGCAGTTCGTGAGGTACAAGTTATTGAACACGAAGAGGATCTCCGATCCGCGGTGAGCATCACCTGGATCGCCGGTCGGCGGGTGGGTCCAGAAATAGGTATAGACCCGATTCGTCGCATGCAGCGTCCACTCAGTACCCCAGAGGTAGGTGGAAACGCGCGAGTTGTCGCATGCAGCTTCGTTGCTCTGCTGGGCAGCCTCGTCGCCGTTGGAGGCTGAATAGAGCTTTAGGAATTCGTCCGCGAGTGGCCCGAACTTGCGCTTCGCGGCGCTCTGAAAATTCGGGCCATGCGCATTGGGGCCATAGGTAGCGCCGGTAATCGCGTGCCCGCCGATTTTCGTTCGCGAAAAACTTACTCTTAGTCAATACCCACGTACGCAATCCTGAATGTATTGCGTACTGCACATTTTATAGTATACAGTTCGACCATGAACGGAGAGAGCTCGAATTTCGTCGTCCAATGCGTTCCGAGGAGGTCCGACAGCCCGACCACAGCTCAATGCTCGCTCAGGAAGATCTTCTTCGTTGGTCACATCACTGCTTGTCCAAACCCCCAAAGATGCGAACCAATTTTCGAATGTTTGGAGATGATAAATGACAGAGCCTGCCTCTAGCGTAAGCAGCCCACGAATGAAGGGCTCCGACATTTTTGTACGGGCATTAGAAAACGAGGGCGTGGAATATGTGTTCGGAGTGCCAGGAGAGGAAAATCTCGATCTGCTCGAATCTTTGCGTACCTCGACTATCAAGCTGATCGTCACGCGGCATGAGCAAGTGGCCGGTTTCATGGCTGCGACCTATGGAAGGCTAACCGGAAAGGCGGGTGTGTGTCTTAGTACGCTCGGCCCCGGCGCCACTAACTTCGTCACGGCAGCTGCCTATGCGTCACTCGGTGGTATGCCTATGTTGATGATCACAGGCCAGAAGCCAATTCGCCACAGCAGGCAGGCCCGCTTTCAGATTATCGACGCGGTTGCGATGATGCGACCGCTCACCAAGTCAGCCAAACAAGTCGTTGACGCACGAAACATCGCCACACTCGTGCGGGATGCATTCCGAATAGCGCAAGCAGAGCGACCGGGAGCTGTTCACCTCGAATTGCCAGAAGATATTGCCGCTCAGGTAACCGAGTATTCCGCAATTGTACCGGTGAATCCTCCCTATCATGCCGCCGCCTCCCTCGAAGCAATAGAGCATGCCGCTGCGATGATCGCGTCGGCGAAGAGCCCTTTAATTGTTCTTGGAGGGGGCGCCAATCGGCCTGGGCTGGCGGCGGCACTTTCTGCTGCCGTGCATCAGCTATCGATCCCATTCATCAACACACAAATGGGTAAAGGCGCTGTGGCCGGAAACTCCAGCTTGTTCGTCGGGACTGCAGCTCTTTCTGACGGCGATTACGTTCACTTGGCAATCGACCAAACTGACCTGATCATCGCCGTCGGGCATGACACGGTCGAGAAGCCCCCATTCATCATGCGCGAAGGCGGCCCGAGGGTCATTCACATCGATAGCAATCCCGCGGACATTGATCAGATCTATTATCCCCACCTCGAGGTGATTGGCGACATCGGCGACACGATGACGCGACTGGCCGCGACTCTTGAAGGCCGGCTGTCTCACCAGTCGAGCTACTATCGCAACGTTCAAGAGGTTGTGCACCAACACACGACGGAGGGAACGGAAGACTCCCGTTATCCGCTTGCTCCACAGAGAATCGTCGCCGATGTGAGGAAGGTCATGCCAGACGATGGCATAATCTGCCTCGATAATGGCATGTACAAGATATGGTTCGCCCGCAATTACAGGACTCACATCGCAAACACGATTTTGCTCGACAACGCACTGGCCACCATGGGTGCGGGCCTTCCGTCAGGCATGATGGCGGCGCTCCTCTATCCAGGCAGGCGAGTGATGACCATTTGCGGTGATGGCGGTTTCATGATGAACTCACAGGACTTGGAAACGGCCATTCGTCTCGACTTAGACCTTGTCATCCTCATCATCGAAGACCACGGCTATGGAATGATTCGCTGGAAGCAGGAGGCGGACGGCTTCGCTGACTTTGGTCTATCGTTCAATAATCCTGATTTCGTGAAATATGCAGAGTCCTATGGGGCAACCGGCGTCTGTGTTCATGCCGCGGACGACCTGGTTAGTGTCCTCGAAGCTGCCTTTGTTACTGGTGGTGTGCACCTCGTTGTTGTCCCCGTCGACTACTCCGAAAACAAGCGAGTGCTCGTCGACGAGCTGATATCAATGGCTGCGACCACCTAGCGTTCAGCTGCGGGAAGTGCGAGGTAGTGACAGATGCTGGTAAGGCAACCGTATGACGGCGAAATCATCGAAGAGGTATCAGTTGATAACGCGAACAGTGTGGAGCAGAAACTGGCCAATGCCGTCCAGTGTTTTGCTCATCGCGGTGATTGGCTCCCGCCTTTCAAGCGTATCGAGATCCTAAAGCGCCTTGTTCGTCTCGTCGAGCGTGACCAGAATCAGTTATCTCTTCTGATTGCTAGGGAGGGAGGCAAGCCTCTTGCCGATGCGAGGATCGAAGTGACAAGGGCGATTAATGGAATCGAGTGCGCTGCCTCGGAGCTGGAACACCTCGTGGGTTCTGAAATTCCAATGGGTCTTACACCGGCATCTACGCAACGGTGGGCATTTACCACCAAAGAACCCATAGGGCCCGTGGTAGCAATTTCCGCCTTTAATCATCCGCTAAATCTGATCGTACATCAGGTCGTTCCCGCAATTGCGGTCGGCTGCCCGGTCATTATCAAACCTGCTGCGGCTACGCCGCTCAGTTGCCTGCGGTTCGTTGATCTGGTCTACGAAGCGATGTTGCCGCCGCCATGGTGCCAGGCGGTGGTTCTGGAAGACAATGCACTCGCAGAAGGCATGGCCACGGATGCCAGGGTGGCCTTTCTGAGTTTTATCGGATCGGCTAAGGTGGGTTGGCATCTGCGCACAAAGCTTGCGGCCGGCACAAGATGCGCTCTTGAGCATGGAGGAAGTGCGCCGGTCATTGTCGATCGCTCCGCCGTACTGGAGAGGATCATTGAGCCTCTCGTCAAAGGTGGCTACTACCATGCTGGTCAAGTCTGCGTATCGGTACAGCGCATCTTTGTTCACGATCAAATAAAGGCGGATTTCGTAGATCGTCTAGTCTCGCGCGTGAGTTGCCTGAAAGTGGGTGATCCTACCCGACTGGAAACTGAGGTTGGACCGCTGATTGCTCCTAACGAAGTGAACCGGGTCGACAGGTGGGTACTTCAAGCAATTCAGGATGGAGGCGAACTGGCCACGGGAGCTAAGCGCCTCGGCGATCGCACATATCAGCCCACCGTGCTCATTGAGCCGCCTTCTACATCTCAGGTGTCCAAAGATGAAATCTTTGGCCCAGTCATCTGTGTCTATGGTTTTGGAGACCTCGACGATGCAATCGCACAGGCGAACAGTTTGCCCACTGCGTTTCAAGCGTCAATTTTCAGCGATGACATACACGCTGCGCTCACCGCAGCGACACGCCTTGACGCGTCAGCTGTAATGGTGAACGACCATACCGCTTTCCGGACGGACTGGATGCCATTCGCGGGTCGGCGTCAATCTGGACTCGGAACGGGCGGAATACCGTATACAATGCGCGACATGACGCAAGATAAACTCATCCTCTTCAAGACCGGAGCGGCCCAGGAGGGTGCGCATGAAACTATCAAGGTGGGGAACTGAAGTACCGGGAGTTCTCCCGAGGGAACTCGGGATTGCGATCACACTCTTTCGTCCGCCTTGCTGATGTGGAAAGCCCTGCCGAGATAGCACCGTTTACGGATCGATATGTAGGCGATTGCATTTTCACACTGAATGCCGGGATGCGCGATGCCGAAATCAAGAAGCTAAGCTGGGCGCCGATCAACCTATAAAGAAATTCCTGGCGGTTGGCCGGGCCAAGACAGAAGGCGGCGAAGGGCGAACTACTCCTTTGAACTCAACCCTCTTCGCCGTGCTGACTTATCACGTCAAGTGGATCACAACCTCTGGTTTTACTCACTAGCCGGTTCTGCTGCTCCGGAGGAATATGAATCGCTACCGCGTTACCGATCAATCTTTTCGCGTATACCAACTCCTGTTGATGTGGAACCTTTGATGGAATTTCAGGCAAGCGGCTCAAGGCGGCAATTTCTCTCCACCGTCGCTATGACATCAGGTGCTGCGATCATGCTGCATCCACGCTTAGGCTGGCAGCGGATATAACCGATCCGCGGGTAGCCGGCATCGTAGTCAAGACTATCGGGATCGACACCCATAATCACATCGACGTTCCCCTTACCGCCGCAGAAATGCCCGGACCGGATATAGACCTGGCTGGTGAGATGAAGCGGTCGGGCCTTGTGGCTATCTGCATGACTTTTGCGACTGACTACCAACCCGGCGATGCTTACGACCGCTTTCTCAAAGGGCTGGCGTCTATGGATCGGCAGTTGGAGCGCAACGGCATGAAGCGCTCCCTCACTCCGGATGACGTCCGCACCGCCCATAAGAATCGCCACCCAACGGTCATCCAGGCGATCGAAGGCGGCCACTTTCTTCAAGGCCATCTTGAGCGGGTGGAAGAAGCCTACGAGCGAGGTTTGCGGCAGTTTGGGCTGCTTCACGACAGCGACGCTTCCGTGCCGCTCGGCGACGTTTACACCAACCCGCCGCGCTTTGGCGGATTGACCACATTCGGGGCAGCCGTCATCAAGGAATGCAATCGGCTGGGCATTCTCATCGATCTTGCTCATGCCAATATGCAAACCACGGAAGCCGCGCTCCAGGTTACGACCCGGCCGGTCATCATCTCCCATACCGGCCTTGATACGCAGTTGGGAAGCAATCCGTCCATGGCGCAGATGATGCGCCCAAGACTCATCAGCAAGGAGCAGGCGAGAGTAGTCGCCAATGCAGGGGGCCTGGTCGGTGTCTGGACGCATCTGGCCGACACGCCGTTGGACTATGTGCGGAATGTCCGAGCGCTCGTTGATGTCATCGGGGTCGATCATGTGTGCGTTGGCACGGACACCAAGCTTACCCCGCCCAGTCCTGGCCCCGGTCAACAGCATCCCCACGTCGGGGAGCGCACCAATCAGGCATGGCAGGATCAGACGGCGGGGTTCTACTACGTCGTTGTCGATGCGATGTTAAAAACTGGCTTCACCCCGGATGAGATCGGAAAGTTCGGCGGCGGGAACTTCCTGCGCTTGTTTGGCGAGGCCGTAAAGAAATAGGCTATATGGTTTTGGATCTTGAACCGTGGTGAGATGCCGGTTTCGCGGTAACGGGCACTGAAGAATGACGAGGCCCGATGAACTGATCATGGCCGTCACGCTCTCTCGTGCTCCCATCAGTTCAGCCCGCAGAGCGACTTGCGTGTGCTGATGGGCTCCCGGAGCCCATCATTGGGAGTGGCCCATCCCCCAACACCGCCGAACGCCATCGACTCGACCAAGAGATGAATGTTTACCTGATTGACTGCTCCTCCACCGAACGAAAGCTCTCCGATGAAGCGATCGATGGCACATTAGGCGTTCGTGTAGCGTTCGCTGTTTCGACTTCGAACCCACCAGCGCGTAGTAGAGGATGTACAGGGAGCGAAGCACCGGCAGGACGAAGGCGTGATGAAGTCCTACGTGGGGCCCGCGATGGCGCGAATTGCCGTAGGCCGTGAGATGAATGGCTTTCAATTATGACGCTCTCCTCCCTCCAACAAATTTCGCCCTGCGAGAGGGCCGCCTACTTGCTGGATCAACCCACCATCGCGAAGGTTTCCAAGATCGATGACCAAAACAACCGGAATGAGGTCCTCGTAAGCCAGGCCTAAGGTATCGCAAATCCATATAACTTTCGCGGCTATGGGAAAGATAGCTGGGGATTAAGGGCCGTCGATGGTCCGAATGGACGCTATCACGAATACAAGCCATTTGTGACAGACGACGGAACGGACTGCTCCTACGGGAGCAATCGCCCCTTACGCATATACGCCGCGAGCTTCCCCAGCGGCGCTCAAACACTGGTATCACGACTTGCGCGCACTCCTACGGGACATGCGCTGTTTGCTGCCGCAGATGTGTAAGCAACCGGTTTTTTCTGTCGTAGCTGTTCTTTCACTCGCGCTGGGGATCGCGGCCAGCGTAACGCTGTTTAACGTGATTTATAGGGTCCTACTGCGGCCAACGCTGTATCGAGATGCCGATCGCGTAGTGCGCTTCGTCGATCTTAACGATAAAACTGATACTGAATACACGCCGCCATATCGCTTCGAACAAATGAACATTCAGCTTCTGAGCACCGCTGATCGCTACTGGCGCCCTTGGGAAAGGGTTGTATGTCCTTTAGGAGCGGGCCTTCTGTTCGGTGTTTCTCTCAGCGCATCCACACGGCCACCAATGGAAACATTGCGCATGGGATAAAAGGTCGGACGGATCAGCTTCTGGCTTTGGCAACCCGAAGGGGAATACCATCACCCAAGACTTCGGCGAGACGAGGATAAAGCCCTGCATGGCTCGTCCGGTAAAGCAGGAGCAGGCGTTTCGTCATCAGGTGATAGGCCCCGACCGAGTCATGCAAGTAAAAGACGCCACGTCCGGGGGGAACGCCTGCATCTCGGGAAGTGCGAAACACGGTTCTTAAAATCACCTGAAGGGTTGCGCGCTGCAGGTGCAAAGCATCCTGCCGCATGCGTTCTTTTACAATGACGCTCTCCGTGAAGTTCCAGCGTTGCGTGTAGGCGGCCAACGCGATGAGGATTCGCGCATTGCGCCGCATTCGCCTGATACCCTCAAGGCCGCCAAGACTGTGCCAGATGTCAACCGGCTCCGGACCGAGCTGATGTGGCGTGGGATTCAGATACTCGTTCCCTATAGCCGTAACAGCTACCACGGAAATGGGCTGAAGCTTGCCGATTAGATCGTTCCAGTCGCGCCGATATAGATGCCAAGCAGCAACGTGCCGATAGAAATACCGGCTGACGAGAACCCCGATAACAGACCAGAAGATGAGGGTGACGGGCAACATACATCATTTCCGCAACCGCGACAACGACTCTTCGCTTCTCGAAAGATCGAACTTGACGCGGCGATGCAGGCCAAGCAGATATTGCTCCATTTCCGGCGAGAGCGGGTTCCTATTCCTTTCCGGCTTCCAAAACACCACGGCCCAATAAATCGCAGCGGCTGTCCACACGGTGATGCGCACATTGTCCAGCGCTGTAAACCATCGATAGCTGCCGAGAACATTATGGAGCGCGTCCACAAGGACCGCTATCGCCGACCACACAAAGAGTCCTTGCCCAAGACCCATCACATGGCTTTTCCACCGGAGTCCCAGACGATTGGCGGCGCCCATCATGGCCGAAAATAACTCAACGATGATGATGCCGGTGAACAGGTTTCCGCGGATTTCCCATACGTCGAGCGAGGAGTTGGCGTCTGGATGCAGCAGGAGTGTCGCACCCGCTGCAACCATCGCACCCAGAAGTCCGGAGACCAGAAATCGTCCACGGGCCTCAGAGAGCCATGTTCCAGTCGGACGGAGCACAATGCGCGCCATCCCCATAACGACGCCTAACTGCAGGAGAAAATCAACGACAACGCAAGACCAGTAAATCAGGTCATAAAGATGGGCCGATCCCCAGCGATATATGAGGAACAGCACCGCCATCTCTGCGCTCAGGAACCCGATCCAGGCGGTAAAGACAGGGAATTCCCGCGTCCGTCTTTTCGAAATTAGAACAAACAACAGGGCAACGTTTGCGGCAAAGCTTGCTGCCCATAGCACGTTCTGTATGATGGAGAACTTCATGGTTTCGTGCGGCGCCTATTCTCTCTTATGCATAACCTAACCCCGCGAGAACCTCCCGAAAACGACTCATCCTAACGCCCGGAGGCGCTGTTCGGATGTGGCGCGCCCCAGCGGGACTGGCTAAAGGGCTGGCCGAACCCAACTGAAACCGTATATCTACGATTGTTGGGTTATCGTGAATAACGATGGCGGTAAGCCGCGATCCATTCCAGAAAGCACTCCATACTCCTAACTTGTTCCTTGTTAGACTCCAGAGCCAATGCGAGGCTGTTCCAATCCATGCTACTTGCCCGTCTAGATGTAGTTGCTCTCTTCTCTGGTCGTGCCGCTTCGAGGCACAGCGCCACTCGGGCCCGGACCCGCTGGATGGCCTTCATGGCAGCTTCATATTTCAAACCTAGGCTCATGGCAACTTCTGCAGGGCTAGCCTCTGATTGAAGCAACATAAGAATGCTCCGGTCGCGTCCACGAAGCCTGGACTTCAATTGTTCAAAAAGAATCGCTCGGTCAACCTCTCCATGAAAGCCTTCATGCACTCCGGCAATGCTTTCGAGCTCGTGATCCAGGCCAACTGCTAATTCGCTAGCTCGTTTGGTCTTGAGCCAGCGCCGCACGGTTTTGTGCTTTGCCGTGTGTGCATAGCGTCGAACCGAGCCTTGCAAATCCTTGGTTGCCATGCTCTGTGCCAAGCGTTCCGCCCAATTTGCGAGAAGCGCCGGGTCGATACGGGGGAATTCCCGCACCGCCAAGTAGTGTGCGGCCTCGACGGCAGACTGTATGGCCGGCGACACAGGATCGTTGTTCTCGTCGACGAGATGCAGTCGTTGCCGCTTCATGCGAGAAAAACTCCCACAAAAGGCGGCCAGGAGACCGATTACTCGACGGCAATCTCAACCGCATTGTTCCGCGGACTACGATCTGAATGCCGAAATGATCACCTGGGCCACTACTGAGTTCACGCAGATAAGGTAGAAACGGCATTTTGTCGGGTGGGATCCTTCGGATACGGCTTTCCATATGGGAATACATACAACTCAGGCTGGATTGCCTTGAACTTCTTGAAATACCAGGCACGGTGGTCAAGAATCGCCTCGTACAGCACGGAATTGATGGGAATCGTGCGGCCCTCCCCAGCCGGAGTCTTGCTTTCTCCTACCTGCACGAAACGCTTGTCGAGATGGATCTGACTCCACTTGAGGGCCTTGATCTCCGCATCGCGCATTCCGGCATTGATGGCCAACGCCAGAGCGAGGCGGATATGCGGAGAGCGGGAGTCCTTTGAGCGATCCCGCAGGCGCTGAGTTTCTTCGGGCTCATAGGCCTTACCGATCTTTCGTCGTGCAGGGAGCTTGAGTTTCTTCTTCTTGCGAAGCCGCGCGCGAATCAGGTCGCCGGAGTCGCCAAGCAATGTGAGCAGAAAGCGAACTTCTTCGTTGATGCTCTTCGGCGCGGCGGACTCCTTCAACCGGTCGGTCTGGTATTGGAGCACTGCGGCGTCATCGATATCGACGACGAGTTTGTCACCGAGCAGGCGGACGACGTGACCGATCGCGTATTCGGCAAAGGTGACTCCGCGGTAGCGCAACCGGTAATCGGCCAGATACTGCTCCGCAATGTCTGCCAAGGCACGGATACGGTTCTGCTGCACCTCAGTGATGTTGTGGATGCCGCGCTCGAGATCGCGCCTTCTCTGCTGTTCGGCCTCCCTGGCAACGGTTTTCGAACGCGAGTGTGTCGATTCGCGGATGCGCTGATTTCTAAATGAGAAGTCGTACCACCAAACGTTGTTGCGTCTGAAAAGCGCCAATGTTGTCTCATCCTTCTCCCGATAGCGGGGGCAAGACCCGTCGAAGCGCTGCCCGATCCGACTGACCGCCGGGCTGTGACTCGGAAAGAGAGTCTGCACCGGAATCGGAATTGGAGCAAAAATGGCAGGCGAGTTCGCAACGCGGGCGCGCTGCGGTCAGGCAGCCCGCAAGGGACACGGATCACCGGTTGCGAATAGGAGTGAGGTTGATGAGCGGGAGGAGCGTCTTGCCGCAGAAGGTGAGACAGGATGCGACCTGTACTACCTGTGCGTTGAAATGGCTACGGCACAAAATCCACCACACCTGCTTATTTTTTTGGGATTTTGGAGTTCCGCGGGCCTTGCAAGTGCTTGAAAAGAATTGGCTCCTCAGGTAGGACTCGAACCTACAACCCTTCGGTTAACAGCCGAATTGTAATGCCCGGAGTACACATGTTTTCAACGGAGTATAGAGGACGGATTGGAGCGATTGGAGCATGTAAGGCGCACAATTCGGCGAGAAATTCGGCGAAGTTTTGCGCTCTGAAGAAATCGTCGTAGGGCAAGCGCCTTACGACCGAACCGCTTCTGGATACCTGGTCGTGGACAGAACGGATCGAGGACTTGACAGAAATGAGTCCTGCTTTTCTGGGCTCCTCGATGGAGTTTCAATGGGTGCATCGTTCTCTTGTCATCAAATTGAGTGGCAACGCTGGACAAGAATAGCATCCGCAAATCGTGTCGCTCGACCTCAATTGCGCAGAGGGTCTTTATTTCGCGCTTTGATAATCCTTAATCGCTGACGGGCTCCAACCAAATTGTTTTGCCTTTCTGAGTCGGTGTTACCGCTACATAGGCGAAGGTACTTCCCGGTGCAGCGCCGTGCCAGTGCTCTACGCCCGGAGCGCATTTGATTACATCTCCCTTGTGAACGATTCGTACCGGCTTTCCTCTTTCCTGATAGTAGCCAGTGCCCTCAGTAATGAGCAGAACTTGACCACCTGGATGAATATGCCAATCCAGCTTTGCACCGGGGCCATAGGTCGCCTGAGCAATGCTGGGGTCGAAGGTGCTGTCTCCTACATTCAACTCGTTCAGCCAAATTTCCCCTGTGAGGTTCTTTACTGTGGACAGATCACCCTTCGGAAAGACTGGATCCGCCGTTTGTGCGAGAGTTTGGAAGCCGAATAGAACGCCTATTGCTAAAGCGATAACGGAAAGCCTTGTTCTCATTTGCTGACCCTCTCCTTTGTCCACTTGAGATTTTCCGTAGGGCCGTTTGATCCATTTGAAAATCGAACTTATTTGCCGGCCTGTTTTGAAGCGAGTTCTTCTGTCAAATCCAATCGTTTCTTCCACGGGTCGGGCTTCGTCACTGGTCCGTCGTTGGTGAAGTCCATCAGCATATCGCTCGCGGACTGGTACGCCGGCCAGTTCGGCAAGCCTTTACCATTCGGGTCTCCGGTCTTCACAAAGTTGGCCCAATAGGTGTTCATCTGTTGTGCTACTTTTTCATCCGCATCTGTTAGAGGCGCGCTGTAGTGGGCTCGGGCGGTGTCAAACACAAACGGAACGTCGGTCGCGTGCGGCGCTCCGGCCCATTGGCCCCGCATGGAGTCGGCCACATAGCTGAAGCGGAACTCCCATGCCGGCACGTGCTGTGCTGACAATGTCTGCGCCGCGAATCGAGCGGGCTCAGCCATCATGGCATCCGATGCGACTACCACCCCCAGGGCATGAAGGTCTTTCGAGGTCGAAGCGTCATAAGCTGCTTAAGCGTCCTTCTGCTTTGGACCAAAACCTCGAGGGTGAATGCGAGGCTGGCGTGTTCGCTCACGATCTTCGGTGAGACGCCAGCGGCTAAAGCGAGGGTGGCAGCCGAGAGGCGCAGATCGTAGAGATGAAGGTAGTGCCTCGAGGGGGACTTGGTCTTCAAGCCCTCCCGAGCTGTCCGTAACTTACTCATTCTGCATTGGGCCGGACGTGCCGGTAGTGGTAGAAATGCAGGGCACGGGCGCAATTTGGGCACACGAGCGGATTCGAACCGCTGACCTCTACAGTGTCAAATCCTGTCCCTATCTCAGATGACGCGACATCAAAGGAGCCAGAGTAATACGCGCATAGCGTGTTTATGCTGGTTTTGACGCAGCTTTCCACAATTTGACTTGTGACCAAACGACCTTGGGCGATACGCTCCGATTTCGGCAGGGATGGCAGAGTTACGACACAAACTACGACACAAAGTTTGGACGTCACCTCTGACAGTCGAGGCTCAACGGGATCGGCTTCGGAAGTTGGGCCAGGAACTTCTGCAGGCTTTAGGCGAGTCTCGGCAAAACACGAGGATCGATGCTACTGCATGGATCGAAGGTTGGAATCGAACCGACGTTCTCTTGGCCAACGGTGCCCACGCGCGCAGAAACTGCATTGAAGCCATCGAGACATGCCTTCGGCGAGACTGCCAAGCCGCACGTGAGCCGCAAAAGATGGGTTCATTTTGACAAAAATGGAGGACAGTTGTGCTATGGTTTACCCGCCCCAGTTTCTGTCAGGAAAGCGACTCAAATTGTTTATCCCGGAATGAGAACGCGGCGTTCGATCGCGTCCACTCCGCGAGGATTTTGCGTCCATGCCCTGGCAGCTGACCATCTACACAATCGACGTCGGACAAGGCGACAGCTCGCTGATCATTGCCGAGGATGTGCCCGGAGGGCTCCATCGGACGATACTCGTCGACGGCGGCCTTCAAATGTACGCGCGTACGGTTCATAAGTTTCTGGTTGACATTCTTGGCCCTAAGAAATACGGCCTCGATTTCATCCTGCTTTCGCATTACGACGAAGATCACTACGGCGGCATTATCGGTCTGCTCAACGCGGACAACATGCACAAAGCTTGCGAGGTGGTGTCGGGGGCCGTGGTAGCGGCGGCCGGCAACCCCGCGCGGACGACGCAGGCCCAGCGGATCGCTTGCGGCGCGCTGGCGGCGGCGGCAACAGTTTTCGGTGCTTATGGCGCGAACGTGGGGCAGATTGCCACGATGTGCGACAACATGGCGCCTCAGGTTGGTAACTGGACCAATGAGGAGGCTGCCCTGTTCGGCTTTAATTGGGCGAATCAGTACACGCAGAAAAACCCCCTGACGCCGCCGTTAAGGGTAGGTGCAGTTCAGAGGCAGAAACAGCTCGCCTTCGACGGGGGGGTCGCAGCGGCATTCGCGATAGGCCGCAATCTGCCGTCCTATGCAACCGTCTTCAGGATCGTATTTCCGTTCATGTCCACAACGGTCAACGACAATTCAAGGTTCGATACCGGCGGCGCCTATCGGAGCGTGTGCATCCTCGACACCGGGCCGGGGCCATTTCAACCATTCCAGTACGACAGTGCCTTGGCTGGCAAGTATCTGACGGAGCAAAAGGAGATGATGATTGTCCCGGGCATCAACCGCCCGCGGCTTACTCCGATTCTGGGTGAAGAGTTTCTCTGGAACAGCGGAGGAGATGCAAGGAAAGCTCCGGCCAATTCTCCTGCGATGTATTGCATTGCGCGTTTAGGCAACATTTGGCAGGGTATCGGCAATAAACCTCTCTTCATTGGCAACAATAGTTCGAATGAAATTGCCATCGGCTCGGTCATCCGCTTTGGAAACTTCTACTTTTACACGGGGGGAGATTTGCCTAATAAATATGAGGAGCCCCTCGCGAAGGCCATACTAAAATGGCCGCTTCCTAATCCGCAGAACAACCAAAAGCCCTTCGATCCGCCCGTTCGGATTGCGGCTTTCAAATGCGGTCACCATGGTTCAGTGCACTCGACCAGTGATGCTTTCCTCAAGATCATGAACCCTGTTTCCACCATGATTTCCTGCGGGGTCGCTCAGTTCCAAAACGAGAATCATCCCAGTCCGGTGACAACCAAACGACTCCAGGATTATGGATCGATCAACAAGTATTACCTGACGAATTGCAGTTACGACACTGCTTTCGTCCCCGCCTCGTCGGGAACAGAACAGCTTCTGGTCCCTAACAACAAATCGCGCCTGTCCGGGCAGAACCATCTTGAGAACCTGAACCCAGTGCGCCAGCGCGGTAACATCCAGCTGTTTCTGACCCAGGACCAGTCCGCCGGATTCGGACAGCAGTTTATGGTGACTTACTTCGATGACGACAAGATCTACGGCGAGATCATGCGCTCCATCACCGACGTGCTGCCTTTCTAGGACCATAGGATGATCGATCTCGCTGCGCTCGAACGCTATCTGCAGAGCCAGGGAAGCCCCTTGACTCTGTCGAAGGACGATGCGCAGTTGCCGGCAGAGCTGCGTGAGTATTTAGGGCTCATGCCCAACGGCAAGGTGACGCTGACACCGACGGCGATCGCGCTGAAGGGGGTTGTGCTGACCGTGACCGGCGGCTCGACGGATGTGTGGCCGGTCGAAGGGATGAAGAACGTCTCGGTCACGCTCAGATCCATCACTTTCACGTTGACCAACGCAGACAGCGCGACCAAGATCGAGGGCCTGGCAGGGGCAACGCTGCCGCTGAGTCCTGCTGTGAGCGCCGCGGCCTCCGTGGCTTCGTTCGTTAAATACGACGAGCCGGGATGGAAAGTGAGCCTGGACGCACAGACGCCGAATGTGAGCCCGCTCCAGTTGATCGGGCTTGGGGCGTTAGGCAGATTGCCGGTCGAGGTTCCGCAGCAGGTTACGGACTTGCTGAACTCCGCCGTAGCAACGGATCCGAGTAAATTCGAGATTCTTTTTTATCCAGGCCGGGCATTCAGCCCCTGGTATGCCTTCGGTGTGTATGCGCCGGGTGCGCAATGGACGCTCATCCAGGATTTGCTCTCCTTTGACGGAATCTCGCTGGTCGCGGGAATCCTGGAGGGGTCGGTTTCAGTTGTGCTGGCCTCCACGGTGACCGTCGGCGCGAGCACACAGATCGAGATCGGCGTCTCGATGAACACCGGCGAGAACTGGTCGGGCTTTGTGCGGCCACCGGCGGGTAAGAAGTGGCCGGGGCTAATCGAGTTGGCCAGCAAGTTCGGCGGGTCGAGCCTGGGGAGTGAGACGCAGCAGGGCTTCTCCGGCGTGGGCTTTACCACCTCAGCATTTGACCTGGAGCTCTCGCTGGTGGAGCTGGGCTTCAATTGGAAACAGCTGAGCCTCGACTACCTGAAGGTGGCGAGCAAGCTGACCATCGTAGGCGCGCCGGTCACGGTGTTGTTGAGCTTGCCCGATCTGACGATCGCCGGCGGGTTGACCGATGGCCAGCCGGTGAAGATCGTCGACATGCTGAAGTCGTGCAATCTCTCGACCGAAGGCGTCCCGACGGATCTGGAGATCGAGACCCTCGCCTTCTCGGCACAGCTCAAGCAGAGCGTTTACGCAGTGGCTGTCGGTGTCAAGCACGTTTGGAAGGCTGGCCCCGTTGAGCTCGAAGAGATCTATGCGGGCATCAACTACTCGGAGGACTTCGGCTTTACGGGCGAGTTCGCCGCGCGCGTGAAGTTCGAAACCAAAACCGAGCCAATCGTCTTTGGGGTTCAGGCGATCTACCAGGGCAAGAAGGAAGGTTGGGTCTTCTCAGGGGCGAACGATCCGGCCACGCCCATCCACATCGGGCGCATGATCGAGGCCCTGGCCAAAGAATTCAAGATTGAGTCGGTTCCCAAACCCGTGGAGAGTCTCACGCTGGAGTCGATCAGCGTGAGCTATGCCACTGGGACCGGAACCTTCACCTTCGAGTGCATCGGCACATTCGAGGTGGTGAGCGACCAGCCCGTTCGCCTGACGGTCAAGATTGAAGTCACCAGCAATGCGGACAAGTACAAAGCGCACTTCGGCGGGCGCATGGAGGTCAACGAGCTGCAGTTCGACGTGCAATTCGACACCGAAGACGACGAGAAGAAGCTGTTTGTCGCCGACTACGTGAACAAGGATGCGTCGAGCAATACGCTCAAGTCGCTGATCAGCGCCATCTCGGAGAAGGCCGGCGAAGCGATACCCGCCAACCTGAAGATCGACATCCGCGAAGTGAAGCTGGTGTATTACAGCACGACCGCGAGCAAGTGGCTATTCGGGTTAGGGCTGGGGATCGAGATCAAGCTGAGCGAGATTCCGGGCATCGGCAGCAAGCTGCCGAGCGAATTCGATATCGGAATCGAAGACCTGCAGATTTCCTACGCGTCGGAGGGGTTTTCCGCAGCCGACGTGATCGATATCAATCCATTGCTGCCCGACAAGGTGCGTCCGCTGCCCAAGGATGGGTTGGAAAAGTCCGTCAGCTTTGACGGGAAACTGAAGCTAGGCGACAAGTCCATCCCCATCAAATCGCCGGTACCGGAAAAGAAGACGGTCCCCGCCCTCGCGGTCGGGCAGGAAGAAGATCCGGTTCACTGGATCAACATCAATCGGCAGTTCGGCGTCTTCCAGTTCGACCGGATAGGAGTGGAGTACAGCGACAATGTGCTGAGCTTTGCTCTGGACGCAGGCATCGCGATGGGGCCGGTGATCTTTAATGTTGTCGGGCTCAAGGTGGGCTCGAATCTCTCGCGTTTCGACCCGGTCTTCGACCTCAGCGGTCTGGCGCTGGCGCTTACACTGCCCAGTCTGACTATCGGCGGAGCTTTCCTGGGCTACAACAAGGAGTACTACGGGCAGGCGATGGTGCAGTCGCCGGCCTTCGGGTTCAAGGTTATCGGCGGATGGTCCCCGAGTTACACCGACGACAAAACGAAGAAGGAGCACCCCTCGTCGTTTTTCCTCTACGCGAACATTCAGGTGCCGCTGGGCGGTCCACCGTTCTTCTTCGTCACGGGTCTGGCGGGGGGCTTCGGACTGAACCGCAAGCTGCGGCTGCCCACGATCCAGGAGCTGCCCGGCTATCAACTGTTGCCTGCGAATGCGCCTAATGAGGAAAAGACAGCGATTGAAACAGTGAAGAAGATCCTGCCGACGCTGGCCAATGACTTTCCTGAGGTGGAAGGGCAGTACTGGTTGGCGGCGGGCATTCAGTTCAAGTCCTTTGAGATGATCCACGCGTTTGCGCTGGTCACGGTCTCCTGGGGCGTGAATCTGGAGATCGCATTCTTCGGATCCTGCGCTATGTCTCTTCCGCCGGGACCGGCGCAGATCGCTTACGTCGAGATTCTGATCATCGCCTCATTCTCAACCGAGACCGGCCTTCTGGCGATTGCGGGAGTGCTCTCACCTGCTTCGTATGTCTTCGCTGAATTTGTCCAGCTGACTGGCGGCTTCGCCTTCTACACCTGGGTGTCCGGTGAAAAGAAGGGCGACTTTGTGGTGACGATCGGCGGCTACGGGCCTGGCTATGCACAGCCCGACAACTACCCAACTGTTCCGCGGGTGGGAATGTCGATGGCGCTGGCACTGCTCCAGGTATCCGGCCAAACCTACTTCGCCCTAACGCCGGGCATGCTCATGGCCGGGATGGAGATTAAGGCCACCTTCACCTCCGGCCCAATCCTGGCCTGGTTCGATGTGGGTGTGGATTTCCTCCTCTCCTGGGCACCGTTTCACTACGAGGGGCACGCCTGGATTGTTGTCGGCGTCGGGCTCAATCTCGGACTCTTTACCATCAAGCTGCAAATAGGTGCGGATCTGTTCATCTGGGGTCCGGACTTTGGTGGCAGGGCTGAAATCGATCTGGCCATTGTGCAGTTCACCATCTTCTTCGGCGCCAGCCCCAGCCCCGTCGTGCCGCTGGGTTGGACCTCATTCGCGGCGAAGTTCCTGCCCAAACCTAACGCTCCGAAGAATCCGCCTGATGGCCCGGCAAGAGCCCATGCCGCTGCTGTCGGCGCAAATACAAATGTCATCAAGGTGACCGTAACGCATGGCCTGCAGAAAACGGTAGACGACATTCTGGTCCTCGATCCGGATGGATTCAGCATGGATTGCGCCAGCACGATTCCGGCCAACGAGGCAACGTGGAACCCTGGGACGCCGATCGCCTTTCCACTCCCTAACAAGCCAGGTGAGTACTCGAAGGAGGGCAAGAAGAGCAGCAGCGGTCTCTATCTGCAGTCGCCGCCGAAAGAGATGAGCGCCACCGAGGTCTGGAATCCCGATCTCGCGATCGGGCCGATGGAAAAGAGCAATGTTCGTTCGCTGCTAGAAGTGACGCTGATCCGGCATACAGACGGGGGTGCTGACGAGCCAGTCAACAGTGTGAGAGCGATGCCGATTCTGCTGAATTCGCCGAGCGCTCTCTGGGCGCCCAGCAAGGAGGACAAGAGCCCCAAAGATCCGCCGCACGTCAAGTTCACGCTGGTGGGCTTCACCATTACGCCTCCTGTCGTTGATCCCTCCGCCGTAAACGACGTTCCGCTGAAGGAACTGCTTTTTCAGTCCGATTTCAAAACCGGATTCCAGTATCAGTCTGACTGGTCCGATCCGGATTACACGGTAACAAGCACGGAAACCAAAACCCCCACCGAGACAACGCTGAAGATCACCATCGATGGCAAGCATCGCGCCGACCTCGAGGACAAGAACTACTATTTGAGCTCGCTGACTGAACAATGGGTCGCCACTCAACGCGGGAAGATTCTCGACGACCTCATCGCGAATAGATTCTCAACCTATATCGCCGCCGAGGTGAGACTCGACAGGTTCGCTCGAGAACAGGCCCTTACCGACTGGCCGCAAGTGGAGATGATTGGCAAATGATGACACCGAGCGCCTCCAGCGACGGCCTGGACCAGGTCGTCACCTTCATTGAGTTCCACACGCCCGGCCTGACCGCCGGCAGCTACACGCTCAACCTGAAGCAGACCGTTACCGACGACCAGGACGAGCAACTGAACGATGAACCGATGGAGAGCCACTACCGGCTGGCCGTCGAGGGCGACCGCTTCAGCCTGTCCAAACCCGCGGAGATCATCTTTGCGACCTTTCCGCAGGACAACGGGTCGGGCCAGTTCAGCAACGTGCTTCCGCACGTGGTCTTCGCTAACCAGACCTATCCCTGGTCGCGCAAAGCGCAGGCAAAGGACACGATCGAGCCGGGGCAGGCGACCTGGCTAACCGTGTTGCTCCTCGACGAGGATGATTTTCCCCCGGGTACGAGCCTTGCACCGGTAACTGGAACGATCGGCGATCTGTTCCCGAAGTTGGTTTACTCCAACAGCCAGCTGCCCGCGGACACGCTCTCCTACTTCCGTGATGCGAAGAATATCTCGGTTCTGAATCTGGGTGAGAGTGTGGACGACCCAATTCAGTTTCTCGATCTTGATCTCAATCTGTTCTGGCAACTGGCGCCGACCCTTGAAGACCTGCACTACATGGCGCACGCGCGCCGCGTCGACCTGAAACCCAAGCCAACGATTCCGCAAGTGAGCGACATCGGCGAACCGGTGGGCGATTTCTCGATCGTCTTTGGCAACCGGCTGCCGCAGCGTCAGAAGAAGTCCTTCGCATTTTTGGTTTCACTTGAGGAGATGGGCGATCTGCTGCCGACCGATTCCGGGCATCCCAACCCGCCGCCCGATGTAACGAAAATCCGGCTGGCGATGTTGACGAACTGGAGTTTCTACACGATGGGTTCCGCGGCCGATTTTGACAACCGTGTCCTGGCGCTGAACGGCCGCACAACGGGCAATAATCCGCCCGATGCCGCCAACACTAACCTGCGGCTGAATTATTCCGGGTCAAATGAGGTGGTGAAGCATGCCTTGGCCATGGGATACGTTCCGCTGAACCAGACGATGAGAACCGGAGAGAAGAACGTCTCCTGGTATCGCGGGCCGCTGGTCTCCTGCAAAGTCGAAGGCGGACGGGTGAAGGTACCGATTCCATCGCCGGATCAGGCGACGGTGTTCGATCCGACTACAGGTCTGCTCGACGAGTCCTATGCCGCGGCCTGGTCGCTGGGCCGCCTTCTGGCACTGCAGGATAAGGGCTTCTCGACCGGGCTTTACGCATGGAAGAAGGACCTGAATGCGAAGGTGGTGAAGGCGGTTGAGGACGAACTGCTGGCAGATCGCTTCTCAGCACTCACCGCGGCACTTCCCGCAGCCCGCGCGCGCGCCGCAGAGGCCCGTGCGATGCTGACCGGACAGGCGGTGAACGCAGCCAGCTTGAACGCGGGTGATTTGCGCACCTTGCTTGTCCACGCACTCCTGGAGGGCGAATGAAAGCCACTGTCACACGCGGCCACTTTCAGGCGAGGATGACGTCTATCTTTAGTTCAACCGCGCGGCTGCAGACCATCACTGATCCCACCCCCCTGCCAGAGAACCTGCTTGCGTGGCTGAGAAATCTGCAGCTTCTCAACGGCGTTCCCTTCAATTATCTGGTGCCGGATGAAGGCATGCTTCCGGCCGAGTCCATCCGCTTCTTTCAACTCGATCCAAACTGGATGGACGCTCTGATCGACGGCGCCTTCAGCATGGGGCGAAACCTGACCCGGGAGGCCTCGTCGCCGATTCTGGTGCTGGACGAAGCCACCCGTCCTGGAGTGCGGCTCACACTCCGCGTGAACGCGGCGGCGCTACGCGCTGCGCACTTAGGGCTTCCCGCACCAGTAACGACGCTGAAGAGCGTGACTGGATTCCTTCTGCGCTCGACGCTGGTTTCCGCTTATCCCGGAATTGGCGTCTACGCCTACGATGCCAACGGAAGTGCGCGGGACATCTTGCGCTTTGAGACGCTCGGCCGGGAGTCCGATACGCTGCTGTGCCTGATCGACGGAGACGCCGTCCAAATCGATCTGCACGAAGCGCCGGAGCAGCTCCACTATGGGATCGACTCCTACAACATTACCTCGGGCAAGGTGGATGCCTTCAAGAAAGCGCATACCTTCAAGATCGACAATGGCAGAGTAAGCATCGACAAGCCGACCGTCGACGTGGATATATCCGAGTGCTTTCGTGAGAGTGCGCCGCGGACGATGCGCATGGCAAAGCTTGCCGCCACAGTGAAGGCCAAAACCAATCCTTCCCTGCCGTATCTCAACGCAGCGCAGATGGGCTTTGAGATGACGCAGGGCGTAGGCCTTGTCTCGTTCAAGAGTTCCGGGGAACAGGCATGAACGCCATTGTTCCCATCAATGTCGCCGCAGTGCGGGTCAATGTCAACGACGCTGCCCGGGCCACCCCGAAGATGAAAGGCCGTACCGCCGTCTTCGAGAGAATGCCCTACCTGAGCACGCAGAAGAACACTGCGAGCACCGGCGATAAGATCTACAACGCGATTGAAACCCAGACCGCGGCCCCCAACCCTCTCGATCCCGGCATTCATCTTCATTGGGAACTGCCCGACAGCCTGAGGCGCGGCGTGCAGCCGCCGGAAGGAGGCGCTCTCCGGTTTCCCGCTGCACCCAACCGCTGGCTCGTGATTCGCCACTTCAGCCTCTACGATTCAGGCGCAAAGACCTATGGCGTAGTTCTGAGCAAGGCGTGGATTGTCGAGAGCGACTATCTGAGCCCCAACATAATTCCAGATCGCGACGGCACCTTGCGGCCGGCCATCTCGGTCCCGCTCACGCTCAAGGGCGGATCGCGCACAGCACCGCCGTATCTATACATGGGGCGAAAGCTGGATTGCGACGCCTGGAATCCAGAGAACGAGCAGGCGAAGGATTATCTGCCGTTTTACCACGATCAACCCGGTGCGCCGGCTTACCTCGATGCCATCGGCTTTGTCGGTCCGTCGTTCGCCGGCTTTTACCCTGACTGCAACAGCGTCTTTGGTTACTGGGACCGCTTTGAGGATCTCACCGATGTCGGCGGCGTGGACGTCGCCAAGGCGGTTGCCAACAATGTTCCCATCCAGTTCCGCGTCAGTTACCAGGTCTTTGGATGGATCGAAGACAAGACGCTGGATCCGGCAGCCGGCTTCGATAAGGCGGTGCGCGACAACTACCAGGCTCTTTGGGAGCAGTGGAAGGCGCAGGGGATTATTAAAACCCCAACCCAGACACCCGCTGGCGTCGCCGTCGATTATGCGAACACTACTTTTGGCTGGCTGATCGAGAAGAAGGACATTCCTTTCACGTTGGACACGGACAACAGGATTGCCACTCTCTCGGTTCCCGAGCGCACGCTGTGCTGCGGACAAATCCAGGAGATTGTCTGGAGCATGCTCGATGCTCAACAGCAGACGATTTACTTCCTGGCCAATCCCGACGGCACTGACATCGCGGTGTGGACCGACACAGTGAAGCTGGCCGTGGGCAATACGCCGATCGAGAGCCTTTCAGCGTTGCTCAAACACGACCTCCTTAACAAGACCAGCGTACCGAACATCCTTGACGATTATGAATGTCTGCTCAACGCCTTCCAGCTTGGTCTGCTCACGCAACTGGAGCAAAAAGGCAAGGCGGATGCCGCCTTTGAACTGGACGAGGCCCTGCACAGCCGCGCCTTTGCGCGGAGCGAGGGTGGCTACTCGTGGGTTGTAACGGCAAAGGAGAAGACCCCTACCGACCGTGCCCCGAATGCCGACCAGGAGGTGAGCCTGCCGCTTGAGCTGGCCGAAAAGCTGAACCTGCTCAACGAGGCGCAGAAGAACTACGACCAGGGAAGGGCACGGCTCGATGCGATGCGCAAACAATTGTTCAATGACTGGCTGCGCTTCGTCAAGGCCTACAACGGCGAGAACAAGAGCAATGTCAGCCCGACTGAGATACTGAGTTTTCTCGGCACCAGTAAATCTGGCGAGCGCGCCTTCGTGATCCAGCAGGGCGCGGAGATCGGCCTGCTCGAGTACGAGCAGAATCGGAACGGCAAGATCGTACGGCCCATCCAGCCCGTCGACAAAACCTCGCTTGCCAATAAGATTTGGGAGGCCTTCGATGAAATGGCCAAAGCGCTCCTGTCGCATCCGAACTGGACGCTGCTTTGCGCTCCGGCCGATTCCTTCTGGCTTCCCACCGACGTGGTAGCCGTCATGGAAGGCAAACGCATCGAGCCGGTGCGGCGGAACGGCTCGACGGGCAAGATTTTTGTGCGCGTGAGTGCCGAGATTCTGGACCGGCTGGGGATCGAATCGGGCGGCCAGAGCGTCGCCATCGACGCAGCCGGCCTCGGCGGGCTCATTCCCCTCAACCCGCAGCAGCCAATGAGCGGCGACATGCAACGCCTGCTTGGCGAAGCAGCGCTGCTGACTCCCATGCTTGCCGGCGCGGTTGCGGATGCCTTCGAGCAGCAGAATGGGCCGGTGAAGATTCCGCGGGCCACTTTCATTGCCGCTCTCCAGGCTGCCCAGGGTGGACGAAGCCCCCTCGAGCCGCAGAATCCCCTCACCGCCACAGGCGAAGGACTCTATGCCACGGCTCGCGCAAAGGGTTACGTCCCAGCGATGAATCCAGCCGAGACGGTCACTTCCACTGAGGGTTTCAACGCAACCTTCACCTTCACGAACAGCAACGGCCGGGGCTATGCGCCGAGTTTCGTCGGCTGGAGCGCGCAGAGCAGCTATCCCGAGTTCACCTCGACCCGTCCGGGCTACACACGGAACGATCCCTTCCTGCCGGTGTTTCTTATCTGGGAGACCCAACTCAATCCTCTGGTCCGCGACGGCGCGCAGCCGAATGACTATTCCCCGGCGAACCTCAAGGCCCACTTTGAGCTCGACGGAGACGATATCGATTACATCTATCCGGTCATCGACCATGCTCCCAAACCCTTCACCACCGGCAAGAAAGTGAATTACCGCGGATCGGTGGTGCTCTCCAAACGGCCCGTCTATAACCTGACCTCCCAGGTGGATTCCTACGCCAAAAACTATCCCGACGATCCGCATCTGAAGGACCTGCGGAATCTCGCCGAGGCCTACAAAGATCGCCGGATCATGTCCCAGGCCCTGGACGGATGGAGCGCGGTTCAGATGTTATGGAAGCCGCTGGCGAAAGTGATCGTCGAGAACCTCACGAACCGGACCGATCCCTTGACGCCGCTAATCGCCAGCGCCGCCATCGCCTCACAGATCGATAACTGGTATCGCTTCGCCTTCAACGCCCAGACGCCCATCCCAGGCGGCGATCCCGCGCTCTATAACTTCGGACCGCTGCGATCGGGATTCGCCGGCTTCCTCGACGCCGAAATCGTGGATGTCTTCGGCCAGCGCATACGGTTGAAAACCGACTCGCTGAACCCCGACGGAACGCTTCTCACGTTTGTCGCGCTTTCCTTGCGGCCCGCCGAGCACGATGAGCAATCCAAAAACGATATCTTCTTTCCCCCTCGGCTGCTGGTACCCTCGCGTCTGTGGTTCCGCTGGATCTCGGCGCGTCACGTGGCCATTCCCGGCGTTGCGGACGACTTTGTCGAGATGGCCGAACGCCCCTCGACCTCACCCATCTTCGGCTGGATCGTTCCCAATCACCTCGACGAGAGTCTTTTCTTCTACGATCACGACGGCGCGGCCATAGGATCCTTTGGCTTGGAACATGACGCGATGGTGTACCGCACGCGGGCGGGCAATTTTCCCGACAGCCTGGAGAACGACATTGGCAAGCCCGGCTCGCCTAAAGTTAACCCGCACCTAGCCAGGTTCATGCGGTTTGTGAATGACCACCGCGACGGCGCAAAGTTTTTGCAGGATCTGATGAAGACGCTTCAGGATTCGGAGATGTTTCTCAATTCCCCGAACTTCGCGCAGGATGCGGGCCTGGCCATTCTGATCGGTCGGCCGGTGGCGCTGGCGCGAACGGTCCTGGCGCTCGAGACAGCAGGGAATGTGCTGCCTTTGAGTCAGGCCGATGTGAATGAGAACTCGGCCTTTCCGCAGGACGTAATCAACAAGCGGTACGACTACATGGAGCGGCAGAAGGCCAGCGCAGCTGCGCTCGCCGATGTTGAAATACCGGTGCGGCTGGGTGACCTGGCAAAGTCTACCGACGGCCTTATTGCTTTTCTTCCCGAGGCGCCGCAGCCCGATCCCTACGGCATCGTCTATTCGCCAGCAGCGCCCGGCGGTCGAACCAATGGGGTCGAGCGCCCCAAGCCGGACACGCTGCAGGTCACGGCCAACGCTCCCGCTCCGCTAACTCTGACACTGCTGTTCGATCCACGGGCAGCCGTTCATGCCACCACCGGGATACTGCCGGTAACTGAGGTCGCAGTCCCCGCCGATCAATACGCGAAAACCATGCGCGAACTGGCCATGACCTTCACCACCCACCCGGTTCTGTCCCGGCGCGACGGGTTGATGGTTCCGCTGCCTAGCGAGACCGGTCTGATCTGGTCCTGGGTGCAGCCGGAGGGAACCACTACGACGATCACGCCGCTCGACTCCCACGCGGTCAACGGTACCGCATCCTTCGGCTACACACCTCAGAAGCTTCTTGAAGGATGGCTGCGGCTGGAGCCTGTTCCCGTAGACGACAAAGATTCGGATGGCAAGTCGTGATGCGTTTTCGCAGAATCGCACCGGCTGCCGGGCCAACGGTGGAAATGCAGCTCCTCAACCCTGCGACGAATGCACCTTCGGTGCAGCTCTCCACACCGGCTGAGTTGAAGGTGACGCTGATCAACCGCACCGGAGCCGGCATCGCGATTGAGTCCGGCGCAAGCGCTGCCGGGCTCCAGATATTCATGCCGGACGAATACTTCTCCGTCGATCAGATCGAGGCGATGTCGATCGATCTCGCCGACTGGACCTTTACTTATATCGACGCTCTGAGCGCTCTCATCCTCACCTATACCGGAGCGAACCGGACGTGGGCAGACGGAACGGCGATCGAGTTCACCATACACAATGTGCTTTCCACCGGGGATACCGGCTCCGGCGATGTGCTTATAAATCCCACCAACATCGAAGGCCAGGATGTGCCTCCACAGTTCCAGGCGCAGCTCGACATTCTGCCGGGATTTCCGGATGAGAAGCCCAGACTTTCCGACGTATTGCGAGCATCCCTGGAAAACCAGGGAATTGTCTACGTGTCGGCGAGCGCGTCCGATCCGTTGAACAACGCACTGATTCTGAACCTGAAGAACACCGGGACAACCCCGATCTACATGGGCAAGGAGCACTGGAAGGTCGCTCCTGCCATCGAGGTTTCCTTCGACTACGGATCCAACCCCGGCGATCTGGCGCCGGCGATCGATCCTTCACAGCCCCCCGTCGGGTCTGCGTGGAGAATCAAGGGCGTGCCGGCAGGGAAGCAGGGAGGGAGCTGGGTAATCGATGGGCCAGGCTCGGACACGCCGCTTTGGCGTCTCTCTCCCTCCAACACCAACGTTGAGGTACTTGGCGCCCGTAGCTCCGCCAACGTGAGCTTCGGATTCGAACAGATCGTCTCCATCACGCAAGCGGGCCACACGCAAATGCATCTCAAGTGCAGTAACTTCTACCGGGATGACAACACGCCGTACGAACAGGGCGTTCTCCCGCCACTGGACATTCTCAAACTGGACGCGCCGCCCACCCGGGGGTTGTTAAGTATCTACAGCAGGAATGGGGTCCTTTTTAACTCCACGGGCTCCTCGTCCGACACTTCTGTCGAACTGGCGTGGACGATGTTCTACGTCGCCAAAGTGAATATCATCTCCAGCTACCCCGGAGCGGAGGTCATCACGCGGCTTTATCCCAACGCGCCGCCGCTGAACCCCGACACCTTTTCGGCAAAGATACCGGCATCGAGGAACAGTATGCCGGTCGTGTTGACCTTACAGGCCTTCGACGCCCGGGGCGGCTATCTGAACAGCCTGCAGTTGACCGTCTCGATCACCTCGAACAACTTCGTCGATTCGCGCGACGGCAAGGTCTACCCCATCGTCCAGGTCGGCAATAAGTACTGGATGTCGCATAACCTAGACTACGACGATCATGACCCCGAACACTGGAACGACTACTACGACCGGGCCTCGGGCAATGGTCCACGTTACGGGCGGCTTTACTCTGCCAGCGTGGCCACCGAGGTGCCGTCGGGTAGCTGGCGGCTGCCCAGCAGAGACGATTGGGAGTCGCTCTTCGATTCCTTCAAGTCCCCCTACGAGGCGCTGATCGACCAGGGCAAGAGCGCATTTGACGCCCAGCTCGGCGGAACATTTCAGGCAGACTCTAGAGGCAATGGCGGCAAGTTTGTGGGAATGAGCGAAAAAGGCTATTACTGGACATCCACATTCGATGAAGGACAACTGGGCTATGCGCTGTTTGACGCGAGCGACAAGAGCGTTTCGGCTCACAATACAACTCTGCTCAAAGACGGCTGCTCCGTTCGCTACGTGAAGGACATCTGAATCCGATGGCTACCGACTCCCGCGTGGATTCCGTGACGGCTGGAGGCTGGGTTGAGTTCGACCGAAAAGCCGCGCTGCTCGGTCACAATCCCGCCCGGCTCAGTGAGGGCGGTGAGGACCGGATCTGCTTCACGTCGCAATCCATAGAGGAACTGGGAAGCATGTTTCGTAACGCGTCCCCCGAGGAGGCGCGGGCGCGGCGCGCCAGCTTCTTTCAACCCCTTCATGCAGCCCGCCGGCGTTTGGGCCAGGGTGTCCATGATCGCGCCGAGGCGTACATCCTCACGGGCGGTGAATTGACCCAGTACGACCGCGAGGGAATCGCCCGCCACCTGCCGCTGCACGCGCAATCCATCGCCGTGGCCGAGAAGGTCGTAAGTCCCGGTGAGGTCTGGGATGTAAGCGTGCGTGGAGATCGCTGGAACTGTGACGACCGCGACGAACTCTACACAGCCGTCAATATCGGGCGGCTGGTTCTTCATCCCGGCGCGGCGGTCGTGGTGCACGGCAACATCCTGTCGCTGCTTTGCCAGGAGTATGTCTGCCTTGGAGGAGCGGAAGAGTTTCAGATCCTCATCCTGCCCACGCCCCACTCTGTCGACGCTGGCCACGGACCCCATCATGGAGTGCTCGGAGTGCATGGCGAGAACGGCGGAGACGGCGAAAACGCCCCAGCCGTCATGGCGCAGCCGCAGATGCTGGGTTATCAGTTGCGCGGCGAAATGCCGGCAGGCGACGGCGCCGGAGGCGACGGACGCGACGGTAAGGACGGCGACGACGGTGGAAACGGACGCAATGGCGGGATGTGCTATCTGGCCGATTTGACTTTTCGTGCCGTAAGCGGCCCGCTCGCTGTCTACAGCCGTGGGGGCCAAGGTGGAGCAGGCGGCAACGGCGGCGATGGCGGCAATGGCGGCAACGGCGGACGAGGCCGTGACGGCTATTCCTTCTTCACTGGATTACTGCTGCCTGGAGCCGGCGGAAGAGGCGGGAATGGCGGCAATGGCGGACGCGGCGGCAACGGCGGCAATGGCGGCATTTCGTCGAATGTCTACATCTCCGTCCCCGCCGGCTGCGAATCCCAGGTCCGCTGCTTCTCGGACCCGTCGACAGGCGGTCGTGGCGGCTCAGGCGGCGCGGGCGGCGAGCCCGGAGCGGGTGGAACCGGAGGGATCGCACACTACGTTTCCTTGCCCGTCGCCAATGGCTCGAACGGAATTGTGGGCCAGCCTGGACGCCGCGGAATCGACGGCAGGGCCGGCCGGTCGCGGCCCGGTGCCGTCTTCTTCCTCAACAATCGCATTGTCGATTCGGCCGCTTTACGGCAAAGCCAGATTTCAATCCAACCAGAAAGCCAGGAAAACAACCGATGCACAACAAGCTCAACTTCTACGAACGAGCTGCACTGCTTGGCCACGACGCCGACCAACTAAGAGCAGGCAAAACTGTCACGACGCCGGTCATGGTGGCGAGCCTCGATGAACTCACGAAGTTCATCGAAGCGCTGGGCACCTCGAATCCAGACGATGCAGGTGCCGTCGGCGAAGACCTCGGCGCGCGAGTGCGCGAGCACGTACTGGGGGGCCGCAAGCTCAGCCACGCCGAACAAGCCCGGATCGCCCACCTTTTTCCGATGCAGTTGCAGGCGGTCTCCGCTTCTGAGTTCAGTTTGAACTATGAGTACAAGGTTCCGATATCGCAAACGCCCGCCTCGTTCAACTACGGCAAGCTCACGTTTGAGAACGGGGGCAATTATCTGGTGCAGAACACGCCCTTCTTGCTCACGGCCGACCACGTAGTGGTTAGCGGAACGACGCCGGACAAGTCGCATTTCAACCTCCTGGGTCTCGATGCGAAACAGGGCGACGACGGAAAGAAAGGCCCCGACGGTGGCAAAGGAGGCGATGGTAGCGGAGGATCCTGCAGCAGTAGCGGGACTGATGCTGAGAAAGGCGACGACGGCAAGACTGGAAAGAACGGCGACCATGGCGATGTGGCCGGGCCAACGCTGGATGCGACGATCACAATCAGCCAAAGCCTTAGCGGGAGTTCGCCGCTGACCGTCTTTACTCGTTCAGGCAACGGCGGCAAAGGTGGCCGCGGCGGGGACGGCGGCACGGGCGGGAACGGCGGTAAAGGGGGCGATGGCAAAACATGCGGCTGCGGAGGGACCAGCGGGGGCAAGGGTGGAAAGGCTGGCAACGGGGGAGACGGCGGCAACGGCGGTGACGGTAGCGATGCCGTGGACGCGTTGGGGACAGTCACACTCGTTCTTCCCAAAGGAACACCGAAAACGGCCTACGCTACCTCGTCAGCACAGGCCGTGAACGGGACCGCCGGCGATCGGGGTGCGCCGGGGAAACAGGGGGACCCAGGGGGAGGGGGCTCCGCCGGGAAGACTGCGGGCAGCGGCGGCAAGGGCGGAGAGGGCACTCCCGGAAATTACGGTGATCGCGGCAAGAATGCGACTGGCACTGGCGGCAAGCCGGCTGAATTCAGGATTCGGAACTGAGCCGGTTTGCCCACCAAAACGGGAGTGAACGTAGCGAGCGTGACGGCAGATTTAAGGCACGCAACGACAACTAAAAGGAGGCTGAGGAGACAAACACGCTGAAATGGCATGGCAGACACCAAAACTGCTTTATCGATTTGCCGGAGTCGTCGTCGCTTGGAATCATCCTACTGTTGACCCGAGCAATTGTCCCTTCCGATTGCGCCAGTTCTACGCAAATGACGTCAATTGCGTCTGCCAACGCAATGCCATTGCGCAAGCCGGCCATCTCTAGGAATGTGATGGGCGTGGTCCGTAGCTTGAGATTCAAGAGACGAGCTCAGCCGATGCAGATTCTGACTCCGGGCCGGATTCTAAACGGCAAGCACCGCTATCGGGTGGCTGATTAGTTGACCCAATATCGCCAAGCCGCTCATTGAGAATTGACCCGGTTCAGCGCAGCTGACTTCGGAGGTTTCGCCACTCTCCGCGCAGCGATAACTAAATTCGAATTGCCGCTAGATATTAAATGCGCTTCCCTCGCGCTCAGCGCAATGCCTTCCCGCCGTCACTCGCTTACAACCCTTCGGGTATGATCCTTGTCTGTTGCGGTGATGAGTGCCCGGGCCGCGGCAAGAGCGGTGTAAACAAAGGCTATTAGCTGCTACTTCGCATTGACTGTCCGGTCGTATTGAGAACCAAGTTCGGCGGAGTTCGGCGTAATTCGATAATCATCGAACTGATGCCGTCTCTAGATAGTTGATTATAAAGGAGATTGGCTCCTCAGGTAGGACTCGAACCTACAACCCTTCGGTTAACAGCCGAATGCTCTGCCATTGAGCTACTGAGGAGTGTATGGCGGGATATACGTGTTTCCTCTGTGTTTATATCAAATGCGGCCAGGTAGGTCAAAGAAACACGCTCCTGGATTCCGGCCGGTTTCACGCCTCGTTCTCTGTTGGAACAGCGCTATTGCATCGGCGGAAAACGCGATAAGCTGAAGGCGTCTGGAGGACTCAATGCTTAAGACTCAACCGCGCATCTCCCGCATTCCGCGCAGAGAGGCGCCAGAGCCTGTTGCCGCGATCTACGACCGCTATATGCAGACACGCGGCAACGTCCCGAATATGTTTCGCACCATGGCGCATCGGCCGGAAATCTTTGCGACCATGATCGCGCACTTCGAGGCAATCCTTACTACGGGAACGCTCCCAACCAAGCTAAAGGAACTGGTGATCGTGCGCACTTCGCAGCTCAATCGTTGCAAATATTGCCTCGGATCGCACACGCAGATCGCCATGAAGCTTGGCTGGTCGAGGGGGCAGCTCGACGATCTCGCTAACTACCAAATCCGCGATGACTTTACGCCGGCTGACAAGGCCGCGCTGTCTCTTGCCGAGCAGATGACGCTGGATTCAGACCATATTCCCGATGAGTTTTTCGATCGACTGTACGAGTTCTACGACGAAGGCGAAATCGTGGAGCTGATGGCGGCGATCGGCATCTTCAACTACTTCAACCGTTTCAACAACGCCCTGCAAATCGAGCCGACGAAGCCGGGCGAAGGAGCAGAATAGTCTGACGGCGTAAACACGCCTTTGCTCCGAATCTCATATACTGTCTGCGGCTTTTGAGGCTGCGATTCCATCAGCCTGTAAATTGAGTTGTTCCCCCAACGCGGTCTAACAAATTCTTTTGAAAGAGGATCATCTATGCAACTCGGAATGGTGGGTCTTGGTCGTATGGGAGCCAACATGGTCAAGCGGCTCATTAACGGCGGCCACGAATGCGTGGTTTTCGACAGGTCGCCGCAATCTGTCGCCGATTTGGTCAAGGACAAGGCCGTGGGCGTGTCGGCTCTTGCAGAAATGGTGAGCAAGCTCAGCAAGCCGCGCGCCATCTGGCTGATGATTCCCGCCGCCGCGGTGGACTCGACCATCGCCGATATCGTTCCTCATCTCGAAACGGACGACATCCTGATCGATGGTGGCAACTCGTATTACATTGATGACATTCGGCACGCCAAACTGCTCGCTGAGAAGGGCATTCACTTTGTCGACGTGGGAACAAGCGGGGGCGTGTGGGGTCTGGAGCGCGGCTACTGCATGATGATCGGCGGCGAAGACAAGATCGTGAAGCACCTCGATCCCATCTTCAAGACCATCGCGCCGGGAATCGGTGACATTCCACGCACTCCTGGACGCGACAAGCTCGGCGGAACCTCCGAGTTGGGTTACCTGCACTGCGGACCGAACGGCGCCGGCCACTTCGTCAAGATGGTACATAACGGCATCGAATACGGCATCATGGCTGCTTATGCCGAAGGGCTCGGCATCCTCCGCTCGGCGAACGTCGGCAAACACACCAGTGAGATCGACGCCGAGACAACGCCGCTCCGCGATCCGGAGCACTATCAGTACGACCTCAATCTTGCGGATGTGACCGAGGTATGGCGGCGTGGCAGCGTGATCTCCTCGTGGTTGCTCGACCTGACCGCGTCGGCCCTGGCTCAGGACCCCGCGCTCTCGAAGTTTGGTGGGCGCGTTTCCGATTCGGGCGAGGGACGCTGGACTATCAAGGCCAGCATCGACGAGGCTGTGCCGGCGCACGTTCTAACGGCTGCACTCTATGAGCGGTTCAGTTCTCGGGGCGAGGCCGACTACGCCAACAAGGTTCTCTCCGCAATGCGCTTCGCATTTGGTGGACACCTGGAGAAAACGGCTCCGAAATAGCGATGGCTGGGATGCGGTGAAACCCGGCCTGCGCGTAGCAACAGCGGCGAGCCCATCACGGGCCGCCGCTTTTTTGTGACGTTTCTGGATTCTGTACGAAAGATAGCGCGCATGTAGCGGTGGAGTCCTAAAATGAGAGGGCGCAGGCGGAGTCAGGCAAAGAAAAAGTCTGGGTACAGGAGAAACATCGCTTGTTAGCGAAGTTCAGGATTCGGAGTAAATTGCTGATCGCCCTGCTGCCCCTGGCGCTGATGGTGCTTGCAGCCACTCTGTATTCGTCGATCGAGATGTCGAGGATCGATAGGCGGTACAGCGCGCTCATTGCCCAGGATGTCAAGGCGCTCCAAAGCCTGACCGACGCGCGCTCGAAGGTCACCCAGTTTGGCCAGAGCATCTATAAGGAGATAGCCGAGCCGGACGTTGAAAAATCAAAAGAAATCGACGCCGAGCTCGACAGGATTGTCGCCGAATATAGCGCCATTGAGGAGGATGCCAAGCAGGAAAGCCCGGCTCTGGCGTCGGAGATCGAGGCATCCAGCACTCTGTTTGAACAGGCAGTTACTGACTCGGGTCGCATCCGTGCTTTGGCTATAAGGAACGACACCGTCCCCGCCATGAAGGGAATGAGGGAATCCGAACAGGCCGAATTGGACCGCGCCCGCCAAGGCATGGTCGTGCTGATAGAAAGGCTGCACAGGTCAGTCGATCAGCAATCCAAAGATCTCACCGCCAAAACTCACCGCACGATCCGGATTACCTGGTTTGTCATCGGATTGGGCCTGGTGGCATCCTTTGCGTTCGGCCAGCGGATCGTACAACGTGAAGTTGTCGATCGCCTCGAAGGCTTCCGCGGCCACATCCTCAATGTAGCGGATGACCGGCTCGATCAATCCATATCCAATCTCGACCGGAAAGACGAAGTTGGCGAAATGAGCCGCGCCCTGAGCACTCTACAAGTCTCAGCCCGGGATCGGCAGATTCAGGCCTGGGTCAAGGCCGAGGTGGCGGCCACAACGTTGCGTTTGCAATCGGCTGAAGACTTCCAGGCATTCGCGCGAATCCTGCTGTCTCGAATCTCGGAGTCGATCGAGTTGCTCTACGGAGCGTTTTATCTTGCTGACCCGGAGCACACCCGCTTCACCCGAGTCGGTGGCTTCGCGATCGATCCAGCTACCACATCGCAGACGTTCTCTCTTGGAGAAGGCATGGTCGGACAGGCGGCTCTCGAGCAGCGTCCGCTGGAAGTGACTCCAACTCCCGAAAGCCGCCTCCAGATATCGGCCGGCATGGGTACTGTTACGCCGGGACATCTCCTGTTCATGCCGCTGATCAATCACGGAGTCGTGTCGGCGGTGCTCGAACTGGCGCCATGCGCTCCCTTGTCGGAACGCGAGAAATCGTTGCTGGCTGCGCTGCTGCCGGCGGCGGCAATGAACGCTGAGATTCTGGTGGGCAACATCGAAACCAGGAAGTTGCTGGAACAGACTCAGGTTCAGGCTGCCACTGTTGCAGCTGCTGAGGAAAGGTCTCGTCTCATCCTCGGCTCGGTCAATGAAGGCATCTTCGGATTGACGGTCGAGGGCATTGTCTCCTTCGTGAACCCCGCTGCCGCAGGCATGATCGGCTTTACGCCGGAGGATATGGTCGGGCAGTCTATGCACGAGCGCGTCCACTACGCGCGTGCCGACGGTACGAAGATCCCACACGAAGAATGCTCGATGTATTTGACCGCGAAAGATGGAAAGTCCCGGCTCGTCTCCGACGAAATTCTGTGGCGCAAAGACGGCACCAGCTTTCCGGTCGAGTACTCCACCACGCCCATTATGCGAAACGGCGAGGTTGCCGGCAGTGTAGTCGCATTCCGCGACATAACGAAGCGTCGTGAAGCAGAGAAGCGCCTTCAGTTCACGCAGTATGCCGTGGACAACGCTGCCGACACCGTCTTCTGGGTCAGGCCGGCCGATGGCGGAATTGAGTATGTCAACGAGTCAGCCTGCCGCACCCTGGGTTACTGTCGCACCGACCTGCTCAAAATGAACATTGCTCAGGTCAACCCCGACTTCGGCCCCGAAAGGCTGGCCGAACTGATGACGCAACTGCATGAAAAGGGCGCGCTGACCTGGGAAAGCCGGCGGCACGTCGCTCATGATGGGCGAACCGTCGACGTCGAGGTGACGGTCGTTCTTGCGGAATATCTCGACCGGCAGATGCTGGTCGTAAACGTCAAGAACATTACCGAGCGCAAATGGGCTGAAGAGGAAATGCGCCGCGCCAAGGAGATCGCCGAAGCGGCCACGCGCACCAAGTCAGACTTTCTGGCCAACATGAGTCATGAAATTCGCACGCCGATGAACGCGGTGATCGGAATGACGCATCTGGCTCTGAAAACCGATCTGACCGCCAAGCAGCGAGACTATCTGACCAAGATCAGGTCTGCCGCTCAGGCGCTCCTCGGCATCATCAACGACATTCTGGATTTCTCCAAGATCGAAGCCGGAAAAATGGACATGGAGAAGACGGATTTCCACTTGGAAGAAGTGCTGGAGAATCTGTCATCCATCGTCGGTCAAAAGGCGCAGGAAAAGAATCTGGAATTCCTCATCTCCTCGCAACACGATCTCCCGCCTGACCTGATCGGCGACCCGTTGCGTCTTGGGCAAATCCTGATCAATCTGGTCAACAACGCCGTGAAATTTACGGAACACGGCCAGATAGTCGTCAGCGTGGCGCTTGAGGAGCGCACTTCGGATCGGGTCAAGCTTCAGTTCTCCGTATGCGACAGCGGCATCGGCATGACTCCGGAACAAAGTGCCCGCATGTTCCAGGCGTTCGCCCAGGCGGATACATCCACGACGCGCAAGTACGGGGGAACTGGCCTTGGACTCTCTATCTCCAAGCGTTTGGTGGAAATGATGGAGGGTACTATCTGGGTTGAGAGCGCATCCGGATCGGGCAGCACCTTCCATTTCACGGCGTGGTTCGGCATCGGAGCAGGAAAGGAACAACGCAAACGCTTCATCCCCGATCTAGCCGGCCTCCGTGCTCTGGTAGTCGATGACAACGCGCAGGCGCGCGAGATCCTGACCGAGGCCCTGCGAGCATTTGCCCTCAGAGCGGAATCTGTACCATCCGGCGAAGATGCAATCCGCGAATTGGTCGCAACGGATTCGCAGGATCCTTATCGGCTCGTGCTGATGGACTGGCACATGCCCGGCATGGACGGCCTGCAGACAAGTCGCGTAATCAAGCTCAGCAGTCGTCTGGAGCATATCCCCAAAATTGCGATGGTGACAGCCTTCGGACGAGAGGAAATCCGCACCCAGGCCGACGAGATTGGCATCGAGCACTACCTTCTCAAGCCCGTCAGCCAATCCATGTTGTACGACACATTAGTCGATATATTCGGCGTTCAGGGCGATGAAGACAACCGCTCGCGTCTGGCGAGGGTGGATGCACATGCTTACGATGCCGGCGGGGTTCGCATTCTGTTGGTTGAAGACAATGAAATGAACCAGCAGGTTGCGACCGAGCTGCTGGAGAGCGCCGGAGGCATTGTGACTGTCGCCGGTCATGGCGGCGAAGCTGTAAAAATTCTGACAGCGGGGGATCAGCCTCCGCCATACGAAGTCGTTTTTATGGATTTGCAGATGCCGGTGATGGACGGTTTCACCGCAACGAAACTTTTGCGGGCTGACCCGCGTCTTCAGAATCTGCCAATTATCGCGATGACAGCGCACGCGCTTGTGGAGGAGCGTGAGCGCTGCCTGGAAGCGGGAATGAACGATCACGTCAGCAAGCCCATTGATCCCGATGCGCTCTTTGCGACCCTTGCCCGCTGGGTGAAGCCGCATGCAGACGTTGCAAAAATACCCGAGAAGCAAAAGAAGGCGCCGGACGAAGTGATAATCCCCCAGATCGAGGGCATCGACTCGGGCTCCGGTGTCAAACGTGTTGCGGGCAATAAGCAGCTCTATCGTGACTTACTGGTCCAGTTCACGGAGAAGCAAGGCAATGCTGCCGCCGAGATATCAAAGGCTCTCGAAAGTGGAGACCATGCGCTGGCCGAGCGCATCGCCCATACGGTAAAAGGCGTCGCGGGCAATATCGGGATTACCAAAATACAATTTGCGGCTGCCGGGCTGGAGAAGGCTGTTCGCGAAAGAGATCCAGCGCTCCCGCCGCAGTTGGCGGAGTTCGACTCACTGCTGCGCGCGCAGGTTCAGGCGATCGCGGAAGGTTTGCATCAGACTGAACCGGCGCCGTCCGCTGGTATCTCCAATGCAAAATTCGATTTGGAGGCAGCTTCGGCCGCAGCCGCCCAGCTAAAGGCCATGTTGGAAGCCAGCGACGGCGGCGCGGAAGAGGCCTTTCAGAACCTGCAACACGCCATCGCTGGACAAGCCGACAAAGCAGCATTAAGTTCTCTCCAGGCCGCCATCCGCGATTTCGAGTTCGATGCAGCGCTCACGAAATTAGACGAAATCACAAGAGAACATAAACTGAACGAGGGGCAAACAACACGATGAATGCTGATGAAAAGAAGGTTCTGTTACTGGTAGACGATACCCCGGCAAACATTCAGATCATGAATGCCATCCTCAAGGACTTCTACCGCATTCGCATAGCAACGAATGGAGCCAAGGCCCTGGATCTGGCCGGCAGCGAACCAGTGCCCGACCTGATTCTGCTGGACGTAATGATGCCCGGCATCGATGGGTTTGAAGTATGTACCCGGCTAAAAGCCGACCCGGCGACGCGTGAAATTCCAGTCATATTTGTTACCGGTCAGACCGAAGTAGAGGATGAAACGCGAGGCTTCGAGGTTGGAGGCGTCGACTATATCCACAAGCCGTTTTCGCAGGCTGTCGTAAAGGCACGCGTGCAAACGCATCTCGTGCTTCGCGGCATACGGGACCAGTTGGCTCGGCAACTGAAAGACATCCGGAATGAAATGGAGACCGCGCGGCAAATTCAGCTTTCTATCCTGCCTCGCGAAGCTCCCAAATCGAAAGACCTTGAGATTGCCGCTCGCTATATGCCTATGACCTCGGTGGCGGGCGACTTCTACGACTTTATCGTCGTCGATGATAAACGCCTCGGCGCTCTCGTTGCCGATGTGTCCGGACACGGCATGCCCGCGGCGCTCATTTCTTCCATGCTCAAGATTGCCCTCGCCGCACAATCGGATGTTGCATCAGACCCGGCCCGCGTCTTGTCCGGATTGAATGCGGCATTGTGTGGCAAGTTCAAAGGCCATTTCGTTACCGCGGCCTACATATTCATCGATACGGAGAAAAAGACCATCACCTATGGCGGTGCCGGACATCCTCCTCTGCTTCTGAGAGACCACGCATCCGGGAAGGGAAGTGAGGTACTCGAGAACGGCTTGTTTCTCGGCGCGTTCCCCTATGCCACCTACTCCTCGTTGGAGAGGCCTTTCCACGAAGGCGATGTGGCGCTTCTCTACACCGATGGCATTGTTGAAATGAACAGCGCACAGGAAGAAGAATTTGGAGGCGAACGACTGAAGCAGTTTCTTGAAAATAACGGAGAACTCCCGGCAGAGAAATTCATCCTCAGTTTGCTCGACGAATTGTCGACCTGGGTCACGGGACGAGAAGCCGAGGACGACCTTACTCTATTGGCCATTCGATTCAACAACTAGAAATACACACTTCTGCAGAGCAAAAAATGAAACTACTTCGCTACGGCGAGCCCGGACAGGAACGGCCCGGCATAATTGACACCGACGGAGCGATCCGTGATCTGTCTGAGGTTCTCCCCGACGTCTCGGGAAAACTCCTGTCGTCCGACTCGCTCGACCGGCTGCGTCGACTCGATCCAACCAGTCTTCCTCTTGTCTCCGGAACACCCCGCCTCGGCCCTTGTGTCGGCGATGTAGGAAAGTTTGTCTGCATCGGCCTGAACTACTCCGATCACGCCGCTGAGTCGGGCATGGCAGTCCCTGCGGAGCCCGTCTTGTTTATGAAGGCCACCTCGGCTATCTGCGGCCCCAATGATGACGTGATCATCCCGCGCGGCGCGACCAAATCCGACTGGGAAGTTGAACTCGGCGTGGTGATTGGAAAGGAGGCGAAGTATCTTTCCCAGGAAGACGCGCTTTCCTATGTAGCTGGATACTGCGTGGTCAACGATCTATCCGAGCGCGCTTTTCAGCTTGAGGGAACTGGCCAGTGGGTGAAGGGAAAGAGCGCAGATACCTTCGGCCCCATCGGTCCGTGGCTCGTCACCGCCGACGAAGTCCCCGACCCGCAAAACCTCGACATGTGGCTGGAGGTAGATGGTCATCGCTATCAAAGCGGCAACACACGGACCATGGTCTTCGGAGTCGCATACCTTGTCAGCTATCTCAGCCGCTTCATGAGCCTCCAGCCCGGAGACATTATTTCCACCGGCACGCCTCCCGGCGTAGGTCTTGGACAAAAGCCGCCGGTTTATTTGCGACCCGGCAATACCATCAACCTGGGCGTCGAACGCCTTGGGCAGCAGCGCCAGCGAGTGATTGCATGCCCCGACTAGCCGCGCAGAGAATTCTCCATGACCGATAATGCGGACACCATTATCGGGAGCGAGACAGCATTCGCCACTTACCCCAGCTTGCGGGGCCGCGTAGTCGTCGTAACCGGAGGAGCCAGCGGCATCGGTGAAAAGATTGTCGAGCAGTTCGCCCAGCAGGTCGCAAGAGTAGCTTTTCTGGATATTCAGGAAGAAGGAGCGACACAGCTGGCGCAGAAGCTCGCCTCTGACGGCCATGCCTCGCCTCTGTTTCTACAATGCGATCTGACAGACACAAACGCCCTCAACGATTGCATGCAAAAGATCATCGCAGAATTCAAGACTGTCGATGTTCTCGTCAATAACGCGGGAAATGACACGCGCCACTCCGTTGAAGAAGTCACACCCGACTACTGGGATCGAGCCATGGCGATCAATCTCAAGCATCAGTTTTTCGCGAGTCAGGCTGTAATCCCAGTCATGAAACGAGCCGGCCGAGGCTCAATCATCAACATGAGCTCCATCAGCTGGATCATCCCATCCAAGGGCCTGCCCGTGTACGTCGCAGCAAAGGCCGCAATCGTCGGACTCACCCGCACCTTGGCCCACGAATTGGGGCCGGACAATATTCGCGTAAACGCTGTGCTGCCCGGAGCGATCCTGACAGAGCGCCAAAAGAAGTTGTGGTTTTCGGAGGCGTACAAGGCAGAAATTCTCAACAACCAGGCCCTGAAGAGAATGATCACGCCCGAAGAAGTCGCACGCCTGGTGCTCTTTCTGGCTGCGGACGACAGCAGCGCCATCACAAGTCAAAGCTATGTGATCGATGGCGGGTGGGTCTGACACTGGAGTCAGAACCCGCCCCATCTTCGCCTCGCGACCCGTGCTTACTGCCCGAGCTTCTGGTATCCCGCGTTTGTAGTAGTAACTACTAGCTGCTTGGCTGTCGCGTTCAGCACACTTTGCTGCGCGTAATTGGTTCCGTCGGGCAGGCTGGCAAACTGGACAGCCAACGTCACCACCTGGCTCGGCGTGTCAGTATATGTGTTCACGTTCAACGCAGTAATCTTCTTTGCCATTGGATTGAACGTGATCGTCATCTGGTCGCCCTGTTGGGCATAATTCTTGAACACCAGGTTTACCGCGCCGTTTGCGGGACTGATCGAGGCATTACCCGCTTGGAACGCGGCTTGCAACTTCTGCGAGTTTGGAGGGACGTACATGCTCAGGACACCTTTCACGTTGCCCATGTAGTCCTGCATCTCTTCCTTCTTCTTCGCGACGATGCGCTGCTTCATGCGGCCGCCGCTCGGCTGCTGTGGCTGCTGGTCTCCGATTGGCGTCTTCTGCACCTGGCCATCGGGACCGTACTGGCAGAGGTTTTGTTTGGTAGACTTGGGATCGCCTTTCAACGTGATCTGCACCGTCTCGGTCCATTGATATTGATGCAGCCGCTGTTGATTCTCGGCCGTTGACTGCTTTAGGGCCGCCACCTTTTGCTGCAGGTCAGCGTTTTGTCCGAGTACCCACGGTCCACAGGACAACGTCAACACGATCACTCCGCTGACGGTGTGTAGAGCTATTGCTGCGCGGCCGGTTCGCATGATGCTCAGGTGCATGAAGTATCTCCTTCTTGAATTGGCCATAGAGCACTGGTGAGCCGCCTGTTTTATGAGAGATCGGCGACCGGCAACTTTAATTGCCGAACACAATAGTCAATCCCAGCCACGCACATTGCAACTAGGAAAACTGCTAGTCGGCGGCAGCACCGTTGCGCGTCAAGTTAGAGACAAGCGAATATACGGCGCCTTTGAGCCATTAAATCTTCCCGCCTTCTGACTCACACTTTCACATTGAAGTGCCAGCACTTTTGCTAGTGGGCCGCGAGCTGCTGCGGGACTAAGCTCATTTCAATCTGATCCCCATGCATCGATCACTCCGAACGGGAGGGATAGTCAGCCCGTGAAAAGCCTTGTAATAGTTGACGACAATCGCCACATGATGGAAACGCTCGTTGATATGCTTCAGGCGGACTTTTCCATTGTTGGCACACTTTCGAAGGGACAGGCAGTTCTGAGAGAAATCTCAACTTTGAAACCGGATATCATTCTCCTGGATGTTTCTCTCGGCGATATGTCCGGCTTCGCTGTGGCAGAGCAATTGCAGAAGACGGGATGTAGGGCCAGAATCGTCTTCATCTCAATGCACGAAACTCCAAGCTTTGTTCACGCGGCGCATCGCATGGGCGCGTCTGGCTATATCTTCAAGTCCGAGATTTCACGGGATCTTCTGAATATTCTCCGCTCGGTCTCGAGGGGAGCGCGATTCGTCTCGTCCATGCCCGATAAATAGGCATTCTCAACGCACTCCCGTGGTCGATGCGCCAACTCGTCCGCGGGCGAACTTTCGCGTCGCCGCAGAACCGAGTAGCAGGGTCTCTCCGACCCGGGAGCAAGCTCAGTTGGCTCCGACGATCACAAGCTCCGCACTCGTATCCTTGCACATCCCGTAGATCGCCCCTGACGCGCAGGCGCCCGCGTCGTACTTGTAGCACCCCGGTGTTTTCGCCACGACGGAGGCGGGTTTTTCTGCGCCGCCAATAATCGCGCCGCCCGGTTCAAACGGCGAGGTAGTGCCAGGATCGACAACGAAGCCGATGTTCTTGCTCGTGCTCTTCCACGTCACCGTCGTGCCGGCCTTCACGCAGAAAAGGGAATTACCCTTGGCGCCCGAGATGCTGGGAGTGGAAGAAGCCCCGTTGGCGGTCCGCTTTACGTCGACCTCGCACGGAGTCGAAGCGGACCCGCATGTGTTGGCCGCATTGCAAAGTTGTGCCGGATTTGGCTCAGAGCATGCATATTTACTGGATTTTTGCGCGGGCGCAAAGCTGGCCAGCAGCACGAGCGGCAGCGCCACCATTGTACTTCTGATGGCAAAGAATCGATCGATAGTCATAACAGCCCTCACAGTATGGCATTCACGTCACCCGCAATTGCGGCGCGTGGATGCTGATTCGCAGACTTTACAGCAGCAGCAGGCGAAAGCAGGCGTTCGACTAATTGACGCCCGCCGTTCCCTTCCAATCGATAACGTCAACCAGTTTCCAAGGGTTCTGATTGAGGTCCAACTGTAGCTTGCCTTCTTTGTCAAGGATAAGCTGCGCCGCCGGATACAGAACTCCTGTGCTCTTGCTCTTGTCCTGATCGTTGATGTCGAATTCGCCGGCAGTCAGATCGAAAGACATCGTTTGACTGTCCGTCCAGGCTTCTCCAAATCGAATCTGACGGCTGGTCGCAAAGACGATCTTCCGGCCAGTCGGCGTAGGCGTCATCTTGATATAGGAGCAATCGTTACCGAGTGTACCAGTGACCTCGATGTGGCCTACAGCCTTCATTTTCTGGAGTGCTGTTACCAGTCCCTGGTTCTGCCCCTTCTCGAAGGCTTGAACGAGAAGCGTCCGGTCCGCTGGAGTCGAGAATTCGTAGATATTCAGGGTCACACCGATATTCTGGCCCAGTTGAGTGCCCGTGCCGAAGGCCTGGGCATCGATGGTTTCATACTTGTCTCTCGCTAAACCGGGATGGGTCCCGATCATCAGCGCGCTTGCGAGCACCAGGCTCTTGATGGCGATCTTGGAAATCCTCGTATTGGTTGCCATATTTTCTCTCCATTTCTGCAGCAGTGACTACAGTGGCCGTTTCTTCAATCAGGAAAGGATCTTAAGCCTTAGTTCCGCGGGATTATAACTATCAAAATTACCCGTTGCGGTTTGGAAAATGAATAGTAGGGCAAGCGCCGCATGATCTGCAATAGGTTTTCTTCTCTTCTGGTAGTTTTGCCAGTGGTGTGCTGGTGGTTTTGTTAGTGTCGACTCTGCGTTTTTTGTCTTCAATCAGCTGCAGACAATCGTGCATTTCGTCGCTGTTTGCGAAGCTTGAGATTCGCGGAGGTGGTCTTCTTTCGACCAGCTCACCGATGAGCAGGAATTACAATCGCTGTTGATGAAGCATCTGCTGTGCATCGGGCTCCTGTTTGCATCTTCTGCCGTTCTCGCGAGCTCTCAGGCGAACCCATCCCTGGCTCCTCCAAATCAGGATGTGGTGCAGTCGGCTGACGCAGCCTTTCGCGCTGGCCATGCCGCCATGTCGCAGAACGACCTGGCGCTGGCGCACACAGAGTTTGCCAAGGTAGTGCAGCTCGTCCCCCAGGTAGCTGCGGGACACACTGCATTGGGCACAGTTCTCCTTGCTGAAGGAAACGCAAGCGCGGCTATCCCCGAACTCGAGCAGGCTCACACCCTCGACCCCAAAGACGACACCGCAACCTTGAACCTAGCTCTGTCCTATGCCCAACTCGGATCCTATGGCAAAGCGTTGCCCCTCTTCCGTCAGCTCGATACCGTCCAGACTCAGTTCTCGCCCAGCGATCTCACCGCTTACGCGCGCACCCTCGACGCAACCGGAGATGCCGAGTCGGCCCACGCGAAACTCGCCCAGGCGCTTACTCAGGACCCGAATAACGCCGCTCTGCACGACGGCCTCGGCACCGTTCTCGCCCAGCAGAACAAGCTTGCCGACGCCCGGCCCGAGTTCGACCGCGCCCTCGCGCTCGACCCCAACCTCGCCTCAGCCCATCTCCATCTCGGCTCGCTCTTCCTCGTCCAGCAGAACTACCCCGAAGCGATGGCGGAACTCCAGAAGGCCGTCGCCCTTACCCCCAACGACTTCCAGTCCAGCCTGCAACTGGGCAGGGCGCTGACCTTAGCTGGCCAGGACGAGGCGGCCGTCACAGTCCTCCGCCATGCTCACGATCTCGACCCCTTCTCTATTGACGCTAAGTACGCCCTCGCTCTTGCCTTCCAGAGCGCCGGACAGACAAAAGAGGCCATCCCCCTCTTCCAGGACACTGTCGCCGCGCGCCCCACTGACTCCGCCGCCCTCACCAACCTCGGCCTCGCCCTCGTCCAGACCGGCGATGCGAAGACCGGTCTGACCTACTACCAGCGCGCCCTCCAGCTTGATCCCAAAAACGCCATCCTCCATGAGGACGCCGGTGTCGCGTGGCTCCAGCAGGCTGATCTCGACCACGCCATCCAGGAGTTTCACGCCGGCCTCACCGTCGAGCCGAACAATCCCCAGCTAAACTATGATCTAGGCCTCGCCCTCAAGCTTCAGGACAAGGTCGCCGAAGCCATCCCCGCCCTCGAAAAAGCCGCAGCCGAGGACCCTACCCTTGCCGACCCGCCCTTCACGCTCGGTATCATATATATGCAGATGGGCCGCTTTCTCGACGCGGCCCGCGAGCTCGAGAAGACCCTCGCCATGGGTCAGGATAATGGCGATGCCTGGTCCATCCTCGGCAGCGTCTATAAGCAAATGGACGAGCCCGACAAGGCCGTTCCCGCGCTCCGCCGCGCCATCGAACTCCTGCCCGACCAGCCCAGCCCGCATATCAACCTCGCTGCTATCCTCGCCGCACGGGGAGACACCGCCGGAGCCGCCGCCGAACGCAAAAAGGCCGCTGACCTCAGCCGTGTTGCTGTCAGCCGCCAGCGCGCGAAATTCAATCTCGACAGCGGCACCCAGCTCCTGAAGCAAGGCAAGCTCGCCGACGCCCTCGTCCAGCTCCGTCAGGCCGTCGCCGCCGATCCTAACTACGCCGACGCCCACCGGGCCCTCGCCGACGCTCTCACACAGCAGGCAGACGCCGCCGGCGCCGCCCTCGAACGCCAGAAGGCTGCGGCCCTCGACTCACAATCTCCTGCCGCTCACCCGTGATTGTGCGCCGTCCGCGCCATTCTCTATACTCAGACAGCACTCTGGGGAGCCTTAGTCTTTTGATCAGGAGCCGTCGCGGATTCCTTCGTTCGTTGTCAGCAACAGCGTTGGTCCTTTCCTTCGAAGATGTACTCGCCCTCGCTCTCCCACCACAACAGACCATGGGGCAACAAAACTCACGTCCCGAATACAACGCCCCTGCGCGCCCCGCGCCCAAAGCCCTGCCCTCACCCATCGCCGGAACGCCCCTCGGCGTCAGCTTTCTCGACGTGGCAAAGCAATCCGGCCTGAACGCCCGCACCATCTATGGAGGCGAGCACAAGAACAAATACCTTCTCGAAACCACCGGCTGCGGAGTCGCCTTCTACGACTATGACCACGACGACTGGATCGACATCTTCCTCGTGAACGGCACTCGCCTCGAAGGCTTTCCCAAAGGACAGGAACCCACCTGCCATCTCTTCAAAAACAACCGCGACGGCACCTTCACCGACGTGACGATAAAGGCCGGTCTCGCCCGTAGCGGCTGGGGACAAGGCGTCTGTGTCGGCGATTACAACAACGACGGCTGGGACGACCTCTTCATCTCCTACTACGGCCAGCCTGCCCTCTACCGCAATAACGGAGACGGCACCTTCACCGAGGTCACCGCCAAAGCTGGCCTGCTCCAGTCCACCACCCGCTGGAACTCCGGCTGCGCTTTCCTCGACTACGACCGCGACGGACATCTTGATCTGTTTGTGTCCAACTACATCGACTTCGACATCGAGACCGCGCCCGATCCCGCCGCCGCCGGTTGCGCCTACAAGGGCATCCAGGTCGCCTGCGGACCACCCGGCCTCCAGGGCGGCAAAAACATCCTCTATCACAACAACGGAGACGGCACCTTCACCGACGTCTCCGAAAAAGCCGGCATCTGGGACACCGTCGGCACCTATGGACTCAGCGTCTGCGTCGCCGACCTCGACGATGACGGCTGGCCCGACATCTACGTCGCCAACGACTCCACCGCCGCGACTCTCTACCAGAACCAGAAGAACGGCACCTTCAAAGACGTCGCCATCGAATCCGGCGTTGCCTACTCACCCGACGGCAAGCCCCAGGCCGGCATGGGCGTTTCCATCGGAGACTTCAACCGCGACGGCCTCCTCGACATCGTCAAGACCAACTTCGCCGGAGACACCGCTTCCCTCTACCAGAACCTCGGCGGCCTCAACTTTGACGACCGGACCTATTTGTCGGGAATAGGCATCAACACCCGCTACCTCGGCTGGGGCGTCGGCTTCTTCGACATGGACAACGACGGCTGGCTCGATATCCTCATCTGCAACGGCCACGTCTATCCCGAAGTGGACGGCTCTCACACCGACGCGCCTTACGCCGAGCGCAAGTACCTCTACCGTAACCTGCGCAACGGGCAGTTCGAGGAGGTCACCGACCAGGCTGGCCCCGGCATGACCACCCCCGTCCCGAGCCGCGGCTGCACCTTCGGAGACTACGACAATGACGGAGACCTCGACGTCGTCGTCAACTGCGTCAACGCCATGCCCCAGCTCCTGCGCTGCGACTCCGCGCTCAATCGCAACTGGATCAAGATCCGTACCATCGGCGTCAAATCAAACCGCACCGGCATCGGCGCGCGCATCAAAGTCACCGCGCAAAATACTCCAACTGGCAAACCTCTCGTCCAGATCGACGAAGTCCGCAGCGGCGGCAGCTACTTCTCACAGAACGATCTCCGCATCCACTTCGGCCTCGACCAGGCAAAGACCGCCGACGTCGAAATCCGCTGGCCCTCCGGCCAGACCGACTCCCTCAAGAACCTCGGCGCCAACCGGCTCTATGTCATCCAAGAGGGTGGCAAGATCCTCAAGTCGGATTCGCTCCGCAGCACGGCAGGGAAGAAGTAGGTATGGTGGAAAAGCGCACCCCAAAAGTTGTTATGCTGGGCGGAGCGAAGCGAAGTCGAAGGACCTGCTTTTCTCCAGTCCGCGACATTTGTGCTCTTTGCGTCTTTGCGTTGAAGCCTTTCTCTGTGTCCTTTGTGGTCTCTGTGGTGAGTTTCATCTGCCCCGCCCAAACCTCCAAACCCGCACACCCCATCTACCCCGCCACCACCGACCATCCCACGCCCGCGTGGTTCATCGACGTCGCCTCTCAGGCCGGCATCACTGTCCGGAACGTCAACGGCAGCGTTGACCACAAGCGCTACATCATCGAAGCCACGGGCAGCGGAGTCGCCATCATCGACTACGACCGCGACGGCTGGCCCGACATCTTCCTCGTGAACGGCCAGGAGATGGGCAAGCCCGAAGCAGGGAAGTCCGTGCCCACCAGCCACCTATTTCGTAACAATCACGATGGCACATTCATTGACGTCACCGCCAAAGCCGGTCTTACCGGGACCGCTTGGGGACAAGGCGCCTGCGTCGGTGACTACGACAACGACGGATACGACGACCTCTACGTCACCGGATACGGCTTCAACCGCCTCTTTCACAACCAGGGCAACGGGACCTTCAAAGAAGTTGCCCGCGAGGCCGGAGTCGCCGGCACCGGCAAGGAGTGGGGCACGGGCTGCGCCTTCGTCGACTACGACCGAGACGGCAAGCTCGACATCGCCGTCGCCAACTACGTCCACTTCGATCTCGATAAGGTCCCGCTGCCCGGCCAGGGCCTCAGCTGCATCTGGAAAGGCGTTCCCGTCATGTGCGGCCCGCGGGGCCTCGATTATGCGCCCAACGTCCTCTACCACAACCTCGGCAACGGCAAATTCGAAGACGTCAGCAAATCCAGCGGCATCGAAAAAACCACCGGACACTACTGCTTCTCCGTCACCACCCTCGACTACGACAACGACGGCTGGCCCGACATCTACATGGCCTGCGACTCCACTCCCGCCATCCTCTACCACAACAACCGCAACGGCACCTTCACCGACACCGCCTCTGACGTCGGCGTCGCCTTCAACGAAGACGGCCGCGAGCAGGCCGGCATGGGCTCAACCGCCGCCGACTACGATGGAGACGGCCGCATCGACATCTTCAAGACCAACTTCTCCGACGACACCTCCACCCTGTACCACAACAACGGCGATGGCACTTACTCCGACGTGACGTTCCCGTCAGGATTGGGCATCAACACCGACGCCCTCGGCTGGGGCGCGATGTTCGCCGACGTCGACAACGACGGCTGGCCCGACCTGCTCCTCACCAACGGACACGTCTATCCCGAAGTCGACAGTGCCCGTCTCGGCGCCGCCTTCCGCGAGCGCCGCTTCCTCTACTACAATCTTGGCAACGGAAAATTCCGCGACGTCTCTAAAGACTCCGGCCCCGGCCTGCAGCAGCCCATGTCCGGCCGCGGACTCGCCATCGCCGACCTCTGGAACGACGGCCGCGTTGATGCGGTGTTTAATAACTTGAGCGACCTACCTCTATTACTAGTTAATGTCGCCAAGAATGACAACCACTGGCTCGGACTCAAACTAACCGGCACCCGCTCCAACCGCGACGCCATCGGAGCCCGCGTCACTCTCCACGGAGAAAAGCGTATCTGGGTCGACGAAGTCCGCAGCGGATCAAGCTATAACTCCAGCAGCGACCTCCGCCTCCACTTCGGCCTCGCATTAGAAACAAAGATCAACTCCATCGAAGTCCGCTGGCCCTCCGGCCAGACGGAGTCATTCGACGCCCCCGGCATCGACCAATACCTCGATCTCATCGAAGGCAAGGGCAAGCAATCACCCGGCGCACCTGACAACTGAGTTGTCATCAACTAAAGTTGTCGTCTTGAGCGGAGTTTGCCGCGTTCTTTGCGCCAAGCAAAGTCGAAGCCGGATCTCGCTTCATGCGCGACTGATATCCCGCTCCAAAATTCCAGCAAATTTCGCGGACATTTGTGGAGGTCAGTGCGATTTCACAACTGAGAAACAGGCATGATCTTCTCGAATCACCCTCTTTTTTCTTTGGACACAAATAGAACACCGAGGGCGGACGCTACGAGACCCTGAAACGGGCCTAGCCAAAGATTCGATGTTCTCATAAGTGCCACCCGCTCCGTTGGACTGCTCGACGAGAACGGCTGGACAAGAATTGTCAGAAGCACGGTTACCAAATATGCGACAGAAAGCCATTGTGCAATTTGAACAAAGGTTCTTCGCACTACAGACCCTGTCATGTGCGGATCCAACGCCGTATACGTCAATACAGTGATGATAAGGCTCAGGCTGGGCATCAAGGTCGGTAGGAACCAGCCCCAGACCTCCTGTGTCAAGTCCCCATAAGCATGAAGAAGTGACTGAACCACGAGGAGAACAAAGACCAGCCCGGAACCAATTAGCCATATCTTGGCCAATCGTATGCGAACATCATCGAGGGGTACTAACTGATCAGCCCTCAACTCGGGCTTGTCGACAGGGGTCGTATCAGCGTTCATGGCCTACTCCGCTAATGTTCAATTCCCTCAATAACCCCGAAGCAAGAAGGTGCTGCCTGGCTTCCATAGGACTCGGGATCAGTAGGTGCGCGGACTCACCATGACTCTTTTCAAATTCATAAATTAAGGCCGTGCACCTATCAACGGAAGACAGTGGCTGCTCCCCGAGACTTGCTGGTAAGGTGTTTAATCCGTCCGCCAACCAGAGCCCTGCTTCAGTGGATGTAATAGATCGGTTCGTGGAAGTAAACGGTTGATCTGTCACAATAAAGACTACGATTCTGTAGTATCCTTCGTCCACAGCGAAGAGTCTTTCCACATAGTCGATGAGCGAAAAATGTCGCAGATATTTATCGTCTACCAACCAGCGCTCGGGGCCATCAAATGGGTGTCCGTCAGGATGAATGTGCTCTAATCGAGTGACAACTGCTATGCCGTGTGGAACACCGTAATAACTTATCTCCGCATAGCCGGTTGCGTTAAGAGCCGATTCTAGATGGATGGAGAATTGGCCAAAAGTCGCATCTTGAGCAAAAGTCTCTCTTGCAATTACTAGTCTCGCCGACGGGATCGGAGGAGGCCAAGGAAATGCTGGTGGCTCAACCGGCCTACTAGGGCGAGGGTAATTCCCAGAGTCAGAGTGCTTCGGGATCTTGCTGTTCAGTAGAGAAACAAAGGATGAGGCCGCAGGAGCAGCTGCAAAGCCGCTGCCGCGCACGATATTCGACACGTCGACCGCTTTTCCATAGAGGCGCTGGTTGGCGTCAGAGTCGGGTGACAGACTGGCACCGCTCAGGGAGACGCCGGCAAAAAGGCCTGAAGACCTGGAATAGGTCAAAATGTCAGCCACGCCTACGGCATTGCCAGCGGAAGCACGTGGTCCAGCCGCGGCGCTCACGTCGCTGCCGACCTTGACCTTGCCATTCAGCACCTTGTCCACGGCCGTGGGAGACATAACCAGGAAGACATAGTCAGTCAACGTGCCGCCGAGCTGCAAACCGCCACCAAAGGTATACATGGCGGGCTGTGACCATTTGCCGCTGAAGTTGTTGCCCAAACGGCAACTCATTGGGCCGCGACCGCCGCTTCCCCCAATGCCAACGGCTAACTTCTTCACGCTGGGCAGAACAATGACGCAATCGGCCTTCGCCAGTACGCCGGACGGAATGTCCTTGCTACCGACCATTGCTTCTAATACTGTGGCGGCATTCCTGATGGTCTCTTCGTCCTTGGTTTTGTCGGCGCCCCACGCGGGGAGGGTTAACCAAAGCAGCAGAATGGATGTGAGTAAACTAAGCACGGCGGGTCTTGTCATGTGGCACGAGGGTTTATCCGCCTTTCGTGAGCGAAAGCATAACAGGTTGTCACTGGCGTTGAGCTGACGGCCCACTCAACCCTGGTGTCGGCTTGAGTGGCGCAGTTCTATAGTCTGACAAAGCCGACCCGCTGTTCGTTTGCGCTTTTCTTATTGTCCATTCGGACTAGATGTCCAAGCACTCTTCGCCTTTGCTTGCCGCGGCGGATCGCGAGCGTGTTGGGGCAGGTCAGCAAAACATGTTGTGAAAGGGCACGACTTCGGCCGTGCCACTAGAGACCGGGCGCGAAGCACCGCACCGCACTGCCATAGGTCTGGGGCCCCCGCGGGACAGGTCTTTGTCCGTGGGGTGAAGATCCGAGCGCCGGCGCAGCCGGAGCGACGACGCGCACTGAATGCGGTTCCCTGCACCTTGCCAAAGCGTTGGCCGAAAATTTCTCTCAAACCGCTATAGTGAAATTGGGGAACAAAGAAGGCCCGGCCGAAAAGGGCTGGGTCTTTCCATTTCGGGACAACAGCAAATTCCGAGGGCAAGAATCGCTGTCCTGTAACCCTTGTGTTTCTGCGTATATAGCTGTAAGTATCTTCGAATCATATTCTTAGCATCAATCTATTGGCTAAACCCCATGGAATGAATGGATAACAGAATCGAGGGGGGAGGGGTGCCACCGCAAGATTCCCGAAACGGAACATCGGCCTTGAGTCTTGCAGCGTGCGCAGTGTGACCACTGAAAAAGAACGGCCTCACGCCAATGCCGAAAAGCGCACTGACGTGAGGCCAATGCCAACGAGCGAGGACAGCTCTCATCGCTTACGGAGTCCCGATAAATTCTAGCTCCCTGCCGCGGTCGGCTTCCGGGGTCGGAAGCCATGAAACCCAAGGCTTGTGTCCTGATTTCACAGAGCTATGGCCGACCGGGAATGCTACTGGTGAGCGAGTCTGTGGCAATAGCCACTTTCAAGCTGGCATGCCTATCCACTTTCGGTGCAACGCCAACGATTTGGAGACAACGTGGACGGGTGGCCCTCGATAAGGACGAAGGCGTTGTCAAGGTGCACTTCACCTTGGCGGTGCGTGAGCGCCCCTTGTTTTGCCAGAGGGGTTGAGGACCAGTCTCTGGTAAATTCAATTTGCATCACCACGCTGTGAATCGCTCCACCAACCAACTCACGCCTTCGGTTGGCTTGAGTGGGGACCGAGTCGGCCTGCCGGGACCGCAAGAGATCCGAAGCAGAGTCGTTTGAGCACCGGTCACACTAGCCACATTTGATCCTTACGATGGCGTAAATCGTGAACACGATTGTGCCTCCGTAAAACGCCAACAGCAGCAGCCCGTATACGTAGCCGGTTGCAGCCAATCCCACGGGGGTGTCGTGCCCTCAATCGAGAAACTGGTCCAGAAGTTTCACGGCCAGGAATCGGTAAAATGCGCCGGCAAGAGAGGGGAAGGGGGTACCGTTGTTGAAGCAGCAGCAAAAAACGCCGCGACGCTTGTCAGCAAAAAGGCGCATACTAACGTCTAATGAAGCAGAGATCGGCCCTGTCTTCGGGAGACGTCCCAATGCGAATCCACAATCTTGTTCCTCGCTTGCCAGCGACGCTAGCGCTGGGAGCTGCCTTTGCGTTTGTTCCAGGCGCGATCCTCGCACAGTCGAACACTCCGCAAACAGCGCCGCCCGACTCCCAAACACAGGCCCAGACACCGGCCGCGCAGGCTCCCGCATCGACCCAGCCTTCACCCTCCGGAAAGTCCGCCGGCTCCGTCCCGCTTCCGCCTCCCGACGCCAAGCCCAGCGGCGCGCCCTCCAATCCCGACCAGGCCAACTCCGCACCTCCCGCTGCTCCGTCCTCGACTTCGCCAGCCGGGCCCGCGGTGAATCCTGACGGCAGCGTGGCCGGAGTAAAGAAGGGAAGTATCAACGACGTGAGCGCGGTGGGCACCCGCGACATCGGAGCCCGGGGCGTGGGCAACTGGTATTCGACCGAATCCGAAATCAAGATGGGCAAGTCCTACGCGGCCATGATCGAGAAGAGCACGAAGTTCATTACCGATCCCGTGGTAACCGAATACGTGAACCGCGTCGGACAGAACATCGTGAAGAACTCCGACTGCAAGGTGCCCTTCACCATCAAGGTGATCGACTCCGACGAGATCAACGCCATGGCGCTGCCCGGCGGATTCTTCTATGTCAACTCCGGACTGGTGCTCGCCGCCGACGAAGAAGCGGAACTGGCTGGGGTGATGGCGCATGAGACCGCCCACGTCTGCGCGCACCACGCCGCCCGGGAGATGACCCGGGCCAACTATGCCCAGCTGGGCACCATTCCCCTGATCTTCATTGGTGGGTGGGCTGGTTACGGCATTTACGAAGCCGCCAACCTCGCCATCCCGATGACTTTCCTCGAATTCTCGCGCGAGTTTGAGGCGCAGGCCGATTACCTTGGCCTCGAATATATGTATCGAGCGGGCTACGATCCGCAGGCCTTCGTGACCTTCTTCGAGAAGATCCAGGATCTCCAGAAGCACAAGCCGGGCGCAGTGGCCCGGGCCTTCTCCGATCACCCTCAGACTCCCGACCGCATTGCGCATTCGCAGGAAGAGATCGCTAAGATTCTGCCTCCGCGCGACGAGTACCTGGTGACCACCTCGGAGTTCGACGACGTCAAGGCGCGGCTGGCGCGCATCGAGAACAAGCGCAAGCTGACCGATGGGAAGAATGGCCAGAAGCCCACGCTACGGCGTGTGAGCAATACCTCAGACCCGAATAACCCGAGCAGCAGCACCGACGATCGGCCTACGCTCCATCGCCGCGACGACTCCGGCACCAGCACCACCGGCGGCAGCGGTACTGGCGGCAGCACGACTCCGTCGGGCGGGGGCAGCACTTCTCCGACCAGCAACTGACCGGAGTTCCGGCAAACAGATTGGTTTGAAAAGATGAAGGCTAAAGGACCGTCTTTGATTAGACGGTGAGGCTCTTTAGCACTTCTTGCACTTGGCCAGGATGGCCTTTTGCAGCCGGTCGCGCAGTTCGTTCGGCAATTCGTAGATTACGTGCTTACGGTAGATCTCGATGGTCTTGCGGGTCGTGCTGAGGGTGATCACGCAGTGCTCACAGCCGTGGAGATGCTCTTCCAGGTCAGCCCGCATCCGGACGCTTACTTTGTCGTCGATGAGATCGTCCAATTGCGCCAAAAACTCTGAGCACGTCACTTCACACCATCCTTCTTTCGATTGCGGAAGTATCGGCTGAGCCGCTCCCGCAATTGAAGGCGCGCCCGCAGCAGGCGCGACTTGACCGCTGGAATACTTAAACCCAAAGTCTCGGCCGTTTCCTCGGTCGAGAGTCCTTCTACATCTCGCAGGACGAAAACCACGCGGAAGCCCGGAGGCAACCCCTGGATCGTCTTACGTAGAATATCGGCCATTTCCGACTGGCCATATTGCTCTTCCGGGTCAGGACCCCAATCCGCCAGGTCGCGCGGCATAGAGCCTTCCTCGGTCTCTACATCCTCGTCGATCGATACCATGCGGCCTGTGCGCCGTTTGCGCAGCCGCATCAACGATTCGTTCACTGCTATGCGAACCAGCCAGGTATAAAACTTCGAGTTCCCCTGGAACTGGTTCAGCTTCTCGTAGGCCTTGAGGAACGCATCCTGGACTACATCCTCCGCATCTTCACGATTTTGGGTGATGTGCTGGGCGATACGGAAAACCTGGCGGTCATACTGCCGCACGAGCTTCTCGAACGCCTCGACATCGCCCCCCCGAGCGCGGTTGACGAGCAGGATATCGGGATGAATTTCTTCAGTGCCTTGTGTTTGGATCGTTGACATGGCAGATAGTTTCAGAAAAAGGGCCGTTCGAGGAGATACAACGGGTCCGTTCCTGCTCTCTTTATCCTAAATGGCCGCACAGTGGAGAGCAAAGTGGCTGATCCCGTTCCTGTTTGGCACGTAAACGCAGCCACTCGTCGAACCCCGATCGCTATCGTTTTGATTCACGAAGTATCCAACCGGGAAACACTCCCGATTTCTTCACGATTTCTGTGGCACGCACGGAGCGCTTTCGGCATACAGTAAAAGTTGGAGTTAGATCGACGTGACGCGCGCGGAATCAAAGAGGATAAACCGGACGGGCTGGTATGTCTCTGTCCTTGCGGCAGTGATATCTTGTGCGGGCTTTTGTGCGTTGGGGGCGCAGACGGCATCCTCACCCAAATCCAGCACCACTTCGACGTCGACGCACAAGAAATCGAGTAGCGCGAAGAAGACGACTGCAACAGGCCATACTTCGACCCATACCTCGGGAGCTCACTCAACAGCGCACGTCGCGCCTGCAAGCGCGCACACATCGAAGACGAAGCACAAGCATGCGCGCAAGCCGCTCTCCGCAAAACAACTCGCCAGCAGCCAGAAGCTCCATCAGGCCTTCGTAGCGTCGTCGCAGCTTCGGCCCATGGCGCAGCAGTTGGCGTCTACGAGGTCGCCTGCGGCTTATGCAGGAGTTTCGTCTTACGCCCATTCACATTCGGGGGAAGCAGCAGCAGCCGCGTATCTTGCGATGGGGCATGCCTATCTTCTGGACCACAAATATCCGGAAGCGGTTGGCGCTTTTCGCTCAGCGAATCAGGCAGGGCAGTCGCTCGATGACTACGCCGACTATCTCACCGCGCAGGTGTATCTGCAGGACAATAAGCTGGGTGATGCGGAACCGATTCTGAACACTTTCATCCAGAAACATCCCGATTCGATCTTCGTTCGCAGCGTGCCGGTGCTCGAAGCCAACTTGTTCCTGCAGCAGGGCGATCCCCAGGCTGCGTTGCGGATACTCGACGCGCACCGCACTGAGACAATTGCCGGAAAAGCGGACTTTCAGCTTGCGCTGGCAAAAGCAAACCTGATGGCCGGGCACGGACCAGAAGCGCAGCAAGAATTCCGGCGGGTGTATCTGAATTTCCCGCTGAGTCAGGAAGCGGCTCAGGCGCGCTCGCAGCTGGTATCGTCAGGAGAGATCGCGTCGTTACCCCCCGAGGAGCGCCGTCATCATGCCGACGCCCTGTACGCTGCTGGCCGATACAGCGACGCGGAGGATGAGTATCGCTCCCTTGCCGGCGATACCGCTCTCGGTGAGAATGCGCGCAATGGATTGCTGGTGGCCGCGGCCGCGTGCGACTGGAAGCTTAAGCGGCTGAACAAGCAGGAGCTGGATCGTTTGCCCGACACCGACGATGAAGCGGGCGCACGGAGACAGTACCTCCTGATGGAGTTGGCGCGCAACAAGGATGACGGTGATACGCAGCGGACCATCGTCGAGCAGATGATGACGCGCTTTCCCGAGAGTTCATGGCTGGCGGAGGCGCTCTACTCGAGCGGCAATATGTATCTGCTCCGCAAGGACTATCCGAACGCGATCAAGTATTACGGCGAGCTAACGACACGCTTTCCCAAATCGTGCGAGTCACCCCACAACGGGCCCTGTTCGAACTATTCGCCCAGCAGCCACTGGCGCGCTGCGTGGCTGAACTATCGGCTGGGTGAATACGCCGAGGCGGCTCGGCTCTTCGACGAGCAGATCGCCAACTTCGCTGGAGGGAAGGAAATACCGGCGGCACTCTATTGGCGCGGGCGTCTCTACGAAACCGAAGACCATCAGCCAGCCAAGGCAGCCGGCTACTATCGCGCCGTGGCCCACGTTTACCGCCACTACTACTACGCGGCTCTGGCACAGGAGCGGCTGACGCAACTTGGTCAGGTCACGCCGGTGAGTTTTTCCATCCTTGAGGCGTTGCACCCTGAGCCCATTCCTGAGTTGAGCGACGACGTGCCGGAAGACGATCCCCACGTGGTGAAGGCGAAGCTTCTGGCCAATGCGGGGTTGAACGAATACATCGCGCCGGAAATTCAGGCGGCCGACGGAAGCGAGGAGTGGGGAGCCTTCGCGGAGGCTGAAATTTTTGCCTCATACGGCGAAACGTGGCATGCCATGCGGCTGCTGAAACATGCGTTGCCGTTCTACACCTCGGCGCCTGTCGAATCGATTCCGATGGGTTATTGGCGCATTCTCTTTCCGCAGCCCTATTGGCCCGATATCAAGGAGAATGCCGCCAGCAACGGGCTCGATCCCTACATGGTGGCTTCTCTCATTCGACAGGAGTCGGAATTCAACCCCGGCGCAGTCTCGAATAAGAGCGCGTATGGCCTGATGCAGTTGTTGCCCAGCGTTGGAAAGAGCATGGCCAAAGAAGAGGGAATTCACCACTTCGAGACCAACCAGTTGCTCGATCCATCCACAAATATTCGTCTGGGAACGCTCTACCTGAAGCAGACGCTGAATAAATTCGGCGGCCGGCCAGAATACGCCTTTGCCGCATATAACGCCGGAGACAACCGCGTCGCCGACTGGCAGTCGATCGGCCACTACCGCGATATGGACGAGTTCGTCGAGTCGATTCCGTTCACGGAAACGCGCGAGTATGTTCAGGCCATCATTCGCAATCAGGAGATCTATCGCGAACTCGATAAAGTGGGCTCGCAGCGCGCTTCCAGCAATCCGCACTGACGCGACGCTCCTTCGCCGATGAGCGAAAATAGAGGCATGGAGTTCATCGACCTCAAGACGCAGTACCGCCGCCTGAAACCGGCGATCGATGCGCGCATCCAAGCCGTTCTCGATCACGGCCAGTACATTCTGGGACCAGAAGTCCGCGAGGTGGAAGAGCGGCTCGCCGCGCGCACTGGCACGAAGTATTGCATCAGCTGCGCTAGCGGGACAGACGCCCTTTTGCTGGCAATGATGGCCCTCGGTATCGGGCTCGGCGATGAGGTCATCACGCCACCCTTCACATTTTTTGCCACGGGCGAAATGATTGCTTTGCTCGGTGCGGTTCCGGTCTTCGCCGACATCGATCCCATCACCTACAACATCGATCCCGAAAAAATCGAAGCTGCAATCTCGCCCCGCACGCGCGCTATCATGCCGGTCAGCCTCTATGGGCAGGCCGCAGCAATGGCCGCCATCAACGCCATCGCCGCGCGGCACCATCTGCCGGTGATTGAGGACGCGGCGCAGAGTTTCGGCGCCCTTTACAATGGCCGCCACTCCGGAAATCTGAGCACCATCGGCTGCACAAGCTTTTTCCCCTCGAAGCCGCTGGGCTGCTACGGCGATGGCGGCGCGTGCTTCACCAATGACGACACGCTGGCCACCGCCATCTTCGAGTTGCGCAACCACGGACAGGATCGTCGCTACCATCACACGCGCATCGGCATCAACGGACGCATGGACACCCTCCAGGCCGCCATATTGCTGGCCAAACTCAACGTCTTCGACGAAGAATTGCTCGCACGCAATGAGGCGGCTAATCGCTACACTGCGTTGCTCAAGGACGCCGTTCAGACCCCGAGCGTTTCCCCAGACTGCACGAGCGTCTGGGCGCAATACACGATCGAAGTTGATGAGCGCGAAGCCGTCGAATCAGCGATGCGCGACGCGGGAATACCGACAGCCGTGCATTATCCTGTCGCGCTCCATTTGCAGCCGGTGTTCTCGTCGCTTCGTGAACAGTCTGGGCTCGGCACAGGCAGCTTCCCTCACGCCGAACGCGCGGCTCATCGAGTACTTAGCCTCCCCTTGCATCCCTATCTCACGCCCGGCGACATCCAGCGCGTGACCGATGCTGTCAAAGCCGTATTGCATCAGACAACCGCGAGATGAATCTGAAGAGTCAATTGTCATTCCAGCTCTATTTGAGCGATAGGGATTGACAGGCAGCCTCGCTCCGGCAAAAATGACCTCAAACATTTCAGTTATGAAATGTTTGGAGTGGAATTCGCCAGAGAATGCTGAAAGATTGCTTCAGCACGCGCGATGTCCTTGAGTTGACCGGTGTCACTGCCCGGCAACTCCAGTGGTGGGACGAGCGGCGGATCGTGGTTCCAGCGCGGGATGGCCGCAAGCGCGTCTATTCCGAAGCAGACCTTCTCGACATCCTTGTCATCGAACAGCTCCGGCTAAGGAGTATCTCGCTCGCGCGGGTGAGGCGCGTGCTGCGTTTGTTGCGCGCTGAGTTGCGCATACGACTCGCAGACCTCGTGTCGGGGAATTGCGAATACCATCTCTTGCTCACTGGGAAGAGGATATTTCTCGAATCGGATTCGAGGCAGGTTATCGAGCTCTTGCGCAACACAATGCAGCCGATGCTCTTAATAAGTCTCACCGACGCGGTGAAGCCGCTGCGCGTCGAGCTGGAAAATTTATTGCAGAAGTCGGCGGCGAAGAAACCAGCCGGTCAGACGACAGCAAGTCAACCCAGGGGGGCAGGGAAACAGCGCGTGACGGCATAGCGAGAATACAAACTCCGGGCATGGCGATCTGGACACCAGTTCCACATCGCAAGACAAACAGCGAGAGCGAAGACAAGGGAGGTTTTACATGTCATCGGAACTGCAATTGCTCGAACAATGGATACCAGAGCAGATGGAACCGGGAACGCTTTTTGTGCTTGAGAATGCAGGATCCCTCGGAGATGCCCAGAATCCCTACTGGGCAGTTCTCGCCTGTCCAAGTTGCGGCGCACTGGGGCTGATTACGCGGGCCCAATTCGCCGGCGTCGAATCAATGATCTGCGGAGCCGACAATTGCTCCGCCGAATATTACCTGCGCGAAGACGAGATCGAGTACCGCAAACCGCACTAGACCCAGAAATCGCAACAAGAGTCGTGCCTGCCAAAGCGGGCAGGACTTTTCTGTCTTCAGCCCGTTTCTTTCCCGCCAAATATTTCAGATACGATAACCTAAGCGCCCGGATGGCGAAATCGGCAGACGCCGCGGACTTAAGATCAATTGAGTTTGCGTTTAGATCAATATAAGCTATTGAAAATAATATAGATAAAGGTCATCAATCACGATGGCGGTCATTACGCAACCCTTACACATTTTTCGTGTTATTCCTGAAAGTGTGGAGGCGAATGCACGTATCCGAACATCACACGATCTTGGCGACAAGGTACACATCTACAAACGTCTAAACAGTTCTAGCTGGCAGTGTGCAAGTTATCTTGCTGGCAAAAATCGACGTACGACCACGAAAGGCGACAGCCTCTCAAAGGCAAAAGAGTTTGCTGAGGGCTGGTATTTGCAGCTTGGAGGCAAACTTCGCGATGGTGGCTTGAAAAGCGGGATGTTCCCCGAAGCTGCGAATTTGTATCTCCGTGAGTTCGACATCATCACTCATGGTCAACGTAGTCCGACCTATGCTCGCGGACAGCACGCACGTATGAATGGCCCATCTGATCCCATTCTTTGGGAACATGGTGCTTCCTGAGATCACGGCAGGCAAGATCAATGAGTACCGCATCCATGGGCTCGAAGAATGCAAGGCGATGCGTGGCAAGCCGCCCGCGCGTAACACCGTGCATCAGGAAATCGTGACGCTGCGACAGATTATCAAGACAGCATTGCGGCATGGATGGATAGATCATCTGCCGGACCCGTCAGAGCCATACCGCTCGTCGTCCAAAATTTCATATAGAGCATGGTTCTCCCCCGAAGAGTACAAGCAGCTTTATGAGGCGACGCGAAAGCGCGCGCATGAGCCCAACCATCCCCGCGTTCGTTGGGAAGCGGAGCAGCTTCACGATTACGTTTTTTTCTCAGCCAATACAGGTCTGCGTCCGGACGAGGCGATGCATCTGCAATTCGCGATGTCACGGTGATTAAAGACGAGGGAGTGGCCAGACTATCTTGGGAATCAAAGTGCGTGGGAAGCGAGACGTCGGCTATGCAAAAGCACTGCTGGTGCCGTACGACCATTTGAGCGGTTGAAAGCCCGCACGCGACCCGACGGCGGACCGGGAAGTTGGGGAAGCCGTACCGCATCCATAGCTATGGGAGAATGGCGTGAGCCAGGCTCTACCGATCTTCTCTTTCCAAAATGGCCGCGTGACTTGTTCAACGCGATTCTCGTCGAAGAAAAGCTTCGCAAGGATCGCGACGGTAGGCCTCGGACCGGATATAGTCTGCGCCACACATACATCAGTCTGCGTCTGCTCGAAGGTGCCGACATTTACCAGATCGCCAAGAATTGCAGGACATCGGTCGAGATGATCGAAAAATACTATGTCTCCCACATCAAGACCCGCCTCGACGCTGCGCCCATCAATGTGATGCGCAAGAACAAGGTGGCCAAGAAAGTAGAAAGGAATCTCGCAGCGATGCCTGAGCCGTATACTTGAGGTGGCCACGCGGGCGTGGCGAAATGGCAGACGCAGCGGACTTAAGCAAGCTTGAGTGCCCGTCGGGAAACCGACGGCGTAGAACTGCTCAAAGTCGGGGAAACCTGAAAAGGCAATCCCGAGCCAAGCCCGGAAATACTTCCGGGAAGGTGTAGAGACTAGACGGGTAGCACCTAAACCTCGTGTGAGGAATGGTGAAGGTATAGTCCAGACCACGAACCCGCCCAGCGGGGCGGCGAAAGCCGAAGTGGTATGAAAATCCGCAGGCCGCAAGGCCGTGAGGGTTCAATTCCCTCCGCCCGCACCACACCCAGTTTCTAAGTGGGCCAGGATGGGACCATCCTGGGATGTTCTGCCCAGTGCCGGACTAGCGCCGCTTCGGCCCTCGCTCAGGACGGCGCTGTAAAGCGATTCTGCTTACGAACGTATGTGGCTTCCCGCACTAGAATCACCCAGACGGCATGCGGTTTAGGCGCCTCCCAAAGTTGCATCAGAACCTGTTGTCGAGAGGAAATCGGCTCAGTCATGAATCAATGTGTTCGGAACGCACAATGAAGGATACCGCCGACCGGAGCCTTTCTGCTGGGTTCAGGCGGCGATGGTGCCTCGCGCTCACGCGCATCGCTTCCGTCATATTCTTGCGACGGAACTACTCGGGAGGCGACTGGAAGGCCCGTAGGATTTCGAGTGCGTCAGGGGATGCCGATGCTGCCTGGAGTACGTGACCGTTCATCGTTACGATCAGCTCTGCTCTTCGGAGGCTGATCTGGATGGCATCAAGATGCCGTTCACCCCGTCAATCAGCCATGAAGTAGAGGCGACTTATGCCTTAACTTGCTTAATATCAATGAGGTAACAAAACCGGAGGGGGTTATATCAGCCCGTCTGCAACTCCGCCTCGTCGCCTTCGCCCTTCCGTGCTCGTTGACGAGCCATCAACGGAATAATGAACAGGATCGCCAGCAAAGTCGTAACCATCCCGCCAACAACTACGCGTGCCAGCGGCTGCTGCGTCTGCGAGCCGATCTCGGTTGCTACCGCCGCGGGCAACAGCCCCAGGCCAGCCGCCATGCAGGCCATTACCACCGGGCGCATCTCATCCAGGCAGCCCTTTACGAGTCCCCGGCTGGGGCCTTCTTCACGCTGCGCCCGGCGAATTCCCGAAAGAAAAACCACTGCGCCCAAGGTCGCCACGCCAGTCAGCGACGTGAAGCCGACCGCCGCCGAAATACTGAAAGACGTATGCGTCAGGAAGAGCGTGATGACCCCGCCGATCCAGGCGAAGGGCAGCATACCCACGATGATGAATGCATCCGTCCACGTCCGGAACTGGATATAAAGCAGCAGCAGAATGACTGCAACGCTCACCGGAATAATCAGCGCCAGCCGCTGCTGCTCCTTGCGCAAGCTGTCGAACTCACCCGCCCAGGTGTAGTTGTAGCCGGTCGGCAGCTTCACCTTGTCCGAAAGCTGCCCCTGCAGGTCCTGGATCGCGCTGGCCAGGTCGCGCCCTCGAACGCTGAACTTGATCGGGATGTATCGTCGCCCGCCTTCGTGGTAGATCATGAACGCCCCATTGCGCAGCGTCACATCCGCTATCGAGCTAAGCGGAACCTGCGTCCCATCCGGAGCCGGCACCAAGATCTTGCCGATCGCGTCCGGAGTATCCCGGAACTCCGGCGAATACCGCACCGCGAAGTCGAACCGCCGGTCGCCGTCGATGATCGTCGTAACCGGCGCCCCACCCACCGCCGCCTGGACAATACTGTTTACATCCTGGGGCTGTAGCCCGAACCGAGCCGCCTTCGTCCGGTCGATGGAAACCATCAGGCTGGGCTGCCCGGTTACGTCGAAGACCCCCACGTCGGTAATCCCTGGCACCCCATTCATGATCCCCTGAATCTGATTCGCAATGCGCGTCAATTCATTGAAATCGTTTCCGAAAAGCTTGAGCGAGTTCTCGCCCTTCACGCCCGACATCGCCTCTTCCACGTTGTCCTGAATGTTTTGCGAGAAGTTGAAGTCGATTCCCGGATATTTCTTGAAGTCGTTTTGAATGGATGCGATCAACTCGTCTTTCTTGCCGTGGAACTGCGGCCGCCATTGGCCTGAAGGCTTCAGGTCCGCCAGGAACTCCGCATTGTTGAAGGTGCTTACGTCCGTCCCGTCATCGGGCCGGCCCATCTGTGAAACCACTTGCGTAATCTCCGGATACGAACGCAGCGTTGCGCGGATCCCGTCGGTAAGCTTCTCGGATTGTTCAAAGGAGATGTCCTGCTGCATTGTAGCGCGAATCCATAGATTGCCTTCTTCGAGTGCAGGCATGAACTCGCCGCCCACCAGTTTGAACAGCAGCACTGCTCCAGCCAGCGAGGCGAGGGCGACGATCCACGAAAGCTTGCTGAAACGAAGGACGCGCTTCAATCCACGATCGTAGTGCCGTCGCAGAAACGCGCTCAGCCAGGTCTCCGTCGCGTCATGCTTGATGCGCTTGGGAACGGCAAACGAGCCCAGGACGGGAGCGAATACCAGCGCAAAAATCAAGGCGCCGGTTAGCGCAAACCCGTACGTCACCGACATCGGCGCAAAAATCTTGCCCGGAACGCCCTGCATTGTGAAAAGCGGAATGAACGCAACCAGGATAATCAGAGTCGCAAACAGGACAGGCTTGGCTGCATCGCCGACGCCTTCCATAATCAGTTCGCCAACGTCTTCACCTTCCACCCTGCGCGAAATCTTGCGGTGCACGCTTTCGAGCACCACGATCGAAGCATCGACCAGAATGCCAAAGTCGATCGCGCCGATCGAGATGAGGTTTGCAGAGTGGTTTGTGACCACCATCATCGCGAACGCGAACAGTACGGCGAAGGGAATGGTAATAGCGGCAATAAATGTCAGGCGCAGATCGCCGAGCATGACCAGCAGCACCAGCGTCACCAGAATCAAGCCGGTGATGATGATGTGCCGCACTGTAGTTGTCGTTGTGTTGATCAGCTTCGTGCGGTCATAGATCGCCTTGATCTGCATGCCCGGCGGCAGCAGGTTCCCGGTATTCAGATCATGAATCTTCTGCCGGATGCCCTCGAGCGCGGGGAGGGAATTGCCGCCCTTCTGAAGCAGGACGATGCCTTCCACCACGTCGGGATTCTCGTTGCGTCCCACCTTGCCCAGGCGCGGTTGATGACCCTCTCGCACCGTGGCAACATCGCTCAGCAACACAGGAGTGCCGTTGCGCTCTGCGACGACGATATTGCTCATGTCCGTAAGCGAGTGCAGCAATCCGATGCCGCGCACATTCACGCTCTGGCTGCCCAGTGTTAGGTAGTTGCCGCCGGCATTCGCATTACTGTTCTGGACGGCATTCACCACCTGCGTCATGGTCACGCCCATCCCCAGCAGCTTATGAGGATCCACCTCCGCCTGGTACTGTCTTGTCGTGCCCCCGAACGTGGCCACATCCAGGATGCCCGGTACCTGCTTGATTTCGCGCACCACGAGCCAGTCTTGCGTTGCCTTCAGCTCATTGAGTGAGTAGCCCGGACCCGTCAGTTCATACCGGTAGATTTCGCCGATCGGAGACTCCGGTGAAAGCTGCGGCTGCAAATTGTTCGGCAGGTTTACCTGTTGCAGGCGATTGAGCGCCTCCTGACGATCGATAAAGTAGTCGCTGTCGAAGGAGAAATACATCTTCACGTCGCTCAGCCCAAAGATGCTGATCGACCGAATCTGTTCGAGCTTCGGTGTGCCGTTCAACCCTGCTTCCATGGGCACGGTAACTTGTTGCTCCATCTCCTCGGCGGACCACGACGGGTTCTGCGTGATGAACTCAACCATCGGAGGCGAAGGATCCGGATACGCTTCGATGTCCAGCTGAAAAAATGCAAAAGCGCCAATTGCAAGCGACGAGATGAATAGAATCAGCACGACGTTGCGAAAGCGAAGTAGAGTGCCGATCAGCCCTTGCATTATTGATCCTCTGATTCGCGCAGCAGCTCGGCTCCAGAGGAAACGACCTTGTCTCCATCCTCGAGTCCTTGGACAATTTCATTGGTCGTGTCGTGTGTCGCGCCCAGAGTCACCACACGGCGCGCATACTTGCCAGGCGAGGTCTCTACGAAAACAAAAGCTTCCTTGCCATTCTGGACCACTGCCGTCGAGGGAACAACAATGGCTGTGCCTCTTTGATTCGTAACCGCGATGGTTGCATACATCTGCGGTTTCAGTTTGTGCTGCGGATTCGCGAGCACCACGCGAACCTTGAGGGTCAGAGATGTTGGATCGACTGCATCCGATATGTTGTTGATCGTGCCGTGAAACACTTCGTTCGGATACCCGGTTACGCTGATGTCCACCGGCTGACCGACCTTTACAGATCCCAGGTCTCGCGGGTAAAGATCGCCGACCACCCAGATGGAATTGATATCGGCTATGGTAGCAATGGCGTTCGCATTGTCGAGCGACCGCTGAAGCTCACCCACCGCAGTTCCCACGTCAAGCACTACGCCGCTGATCGGCGAGCGAATCGGGATCGTATCCGACGTATCGTTCTCCGAGAACCCGAGAATCCGCAACGCCTGCCTGGCTCGTTCCAGCTCCGCGTGATCCGCGTCATCCGCGGCTTTAAGGTCGTCATAGTCGCGCTGCGCCATCACCTCGTGCTGCAGCAGTTCCTTGGCGCGCTGCAGTTGCAGATCGGCGCGCGTTACTTCGATCCTGGCCTTCTCAAAATCGGATCGAGTCTGGGCGGCATCGCTGCTCTGCAGCATGCCGATCTGTTGGCCTTTGGTGAGTTCCTGGCCGGGCAGAACCTTGAGTTCCACAACGCGGCCGCTGATCGGAGGGTAGATATGCACCACCTCCGTCGGATTGGCCATCACCTTCGCGGCAAGCGCCAATTGATTCGCCACCGGCTGCTTATGCGCGGTGACCGTCTCGATAACGCTTTTCACTGGAGCGCTGTTTGCAGCAGGCGCGGCCTGTTTTTGTTTGCAGGCCGTCAAAAGCAAAAGCGCGAATGAAGCGGCTACGGCATAGTGGCGCCGTCTCATGGCAGAATCTCCGTGGCAGCAGCAAAGCTGAGTTGATGAATGCTGAGCCAAACCTGCTGGTTGGCGTTCAGCGCGTCAAGATTGGTCTGCCGATAATCGCGCAGTGCGTCGAGGTAGTCGAGCAGCGTGGTGCCTCCGTGCCGGTAGCTGTACTCAAGGTTGTCGCGCACATGCTCGGCTTCTTTTAGATAATGTCCGTTGTACCGGTTGGCCAGATGGATGGCAGCGTCGTACGCAGCCCACGCCTGGTCCACATCGCTCACCACCTGGTTGCGCGCGGCAATCTCGGCAAAGCGGCTCGATTGCGCCTCGTACCGGGTTCGCTCCTTTTCGCCCTGGTTGCGGTCGAAGATGCGCAATGGGATCGAAACCTGGAAGCCGGCGGTATTGAAGGTGGCGGACCGTTCGTACTCGCCGCCAATCGTCGGATCGGTCGTGCCATTCGCATCGGCAAGCTTCACATTCGCGTCCGCCACTCGGATAGACTGCAGCGCCGCCTGGTAGTCGGGCCGGGCCGTCAATGCTTCCTGCTCCACTTGCTGTATCGTGGCCGTAAACGCGGGTGGATCGAGCGTACCGGTAATGTCGAACGTATCCGTAGGCTTTGCGATGCCCACCAGTAACTGGAGCTGGTCGCTCGCCTGAACCATATTGAGCTTTGCGCCGTCATAATCGGACTCGAATTCCGACAGTTGCAGGTCGATCCGCTCAAAATCCGTTTCGCTGATGTCACCGGCGTCCCGCCGCGCCTTGCTCAAATCCACCGTCTTACGGTAGCTCTCCAGGTTGTCCTCGGCGATCTTGAGCCCCGCCTTGGCCGCCAGCAGATCGGTAAAGGACTGCTTCACCTGCAGAATCGTCTGCCGCTCCGTGTCCTTGTATTGGCTCTGCATCACGTCCGAAGTGGCATGGGCGATGTCCAGCCGCCAGCGCCGTTTTTCTCCTCGCTCAAACAGCCGCGACACGTTCGCGGAATACGAATAAGGGCTTGCCGGATTGCTTGCCGATAGCGAAACATCAGCTCCTGAAATTGTGAAGCTCGGATTCTGCCGCAAACCGGCGGTAATCTCGCTGGCCTTCGTCGCGGACACATGCTGCTGAACGGAAAGCAGGTTCGGGTTTTTTGCGCGAGCCATGTCGAGAGCCTGCTGGAGCGTCAGAGGCGCGGAAGCCGTCTGTCCCACGGCGGCCGCGGCCGCATACAAATACAAAAGCGGGAAGCCGAGGCTTCGAGATCGAATGTGTTTCATGGCACCACTTTCAAAGTAGCGTCTAGATAATCAAAGACATGTGAAGAAGTGAAGAATCGCGAAAAGAGGCTAAGCGTCTGGAGGGGGACGATTCCCGACCACGCTTAGGAAGCGCTCACGCGGGGTTACGATTTCCATGGAAGGCACAACATGTGAGAGGATTTCGAGCCTCGAAGGTTCTTGAAATGAGAGTAGCGCTGCCAGAACAACCGATGCCGCATGCAGCTGGCTATCCGGGTGGCATTGGATATCCCGCCGCATCAGATGCTCTACTTCGGCTGGCGCAGTGCAAGTCTGCAAGTCGTCAGTCAGCGAAACGACGGGAAGCAGAATCACGGCAAGGACTGCCAACGCCATAATCTGCATACGAGTGCTGGCGCGCATCGATTCATCTGCCCACCGGTGCTGGTTCCTCAGCCAGAAGCCAAGAAGCGCGACCGAGAGCGCAAGCCAAAGCAGGTTGAAAAGCACTTCCAAGACATCTCAAATTGTACTGGATTGATTTCAGGCAGGCATCTCACTTCGACACACGAATCGTTTTGAGCGCACCTCCTACCCTCGTGCCGTTGACCACGAATGCTGCCCGCTTTACTATGAAAGAGGTGGTCACCGGCGAAGCGGCGCCAGGCCATCTCATCTTGTTTCACTGCCCCCTCGTTCAATGGTAGGACAGCTGCCTCTGGAGCAGCATATCGGGGTTCGAATCCCTGGGGGGCAACCAATAAACATGCGGGTCCGAGCGATTCCGGCAATTTCAGCCAGCTTCCTGTCAACAGGGTGTCAACAAATTCGCTCTGGGCATTCTCCAGTGAGTTGCACTTCCACTTTCTCAGCCATTCAGAGCAGAATGGGCTATGGCTAGCCAGCAGATTGTGATTAAGTTATCGACTTGCTCCCCACAAACAAATGATTAAACATAGACCAACAACCTTCATCTTCGGAGCGGGTGCGTCAGTTCATGCGGGATATCCGTTTGTTAGAACTATGGGAGCACAGAGCTCCTGGCATGGATGAGACTGCCCAGAGAAACGGTCTATTTCGATTTTGCTGACTCGGCAGACATCTTAGAGGAGCGCTTCGGGAATAACATCGATGCCATAGTCAATGGCATCCAGTCAGAAATAGACAATCGCCAGCCCGGCGCCTCGGTTTTCGCTAACTGTCACCGACTTTGCCTCATCGGAGCAATGCGGCAGTGGTTCGCGGAAATTCATAGGCGGCATTCTGAAGCCGCCTATGAGCGATTTGCCCGAGAGATCGCCAGGCCTGAAGACTCCATAATTACATTCAACTACGATGTTGCTCTCGATTCGAAACTTCGCGAGAGCGGAAAGTGGTCCATTGGGGATGGCTATGGATTTCCCATCGAAGGTCTGCCTACCGGCTCACCCGTGAAGATTCTAAAACTGCATGGAAGCATTAACTGGCTGGCAATCCTGTTTGGCGGAATGCCAGGCAGTGCCATCCCGGCATCGGGTCCTTTTGGATCGCGGCCGGTCTTCGGGACAGACGATCTGACCATGCTTGGATATTCTGGTGTCTCCGACCCAAGGTTTCGCAGGCCCGCAGGTGCAGTCTCACCGTTCATATTGCCTACCAATCGTAAGCGGTTCTTCTTCGACACGAACTTGGGACGGCAGTGGGAGCCGTTCTGGCGTCGTTTGTGGAGCGCGGCAAAGAGAGCGGTGCAAGGTAGCGAACGAATTGTTGTGTGCGGATATGGCATGTGTCGCATCGATCGACGCGGCAGGAATCTGCTTTTGAGGGGGAAGCTGGACGGAGGAATCGAGGTATGTTGTGGCACCGATTCACCACTTATTGTTCAAGAAATCCAGGATCACGGGCGGAGAGCTTATATGGCAGAACAGACTTTGTTTGAGCAATGGGTTGCGGCGCACTAAGGCGAATCGAAAGAGACGGCCAATGGGCGAGTACGAAGAATACAAGAAAATCAGAGAGTCGAATCGGCACACGTTCAAACTCAACTTTGCGGACGATATCGCCGCATTCGATACGCTGTTCGCCCAACTCCGACTTGCATGGTCATTGCTCGGAGCGAAGCGAGATTCAAAGGGCGCATCACACACGGGCCTTCTCCTTTTCTCCAACATCCTCATTCGCCACACAGTCTTCGGGTTCGAGAACCTGGCATGCTATCAAAGTTCTTTGGCGTGGACGACCTATCGAGCGGGTCTTGAGGCATTCCTCATCATCGGAAAGTTCCTCGATGATCCAGGCAGCGCGCAGATCTGGTTGAACCGAACTTCAAGTCAGAAGCAGGACAAGAAAGCATACGCAAAGCTCTTCAATGGACAAGCGCTGGAATCAAAGGCGATTCCCCGAAGCGTCGCGCTGCGCCAGGTCCTTGGTCGCTTGAATGACGAATTCATGCACCCAAATCCATTCTTTACCTACCGTGATGCTTCCAGGCACGACGATGGTACTGATCTTTCATTGCAGATTGAACTCTTCGACACGATCAGAGATATCCATGAAGCGCACCTTGTGGCATTCATGAACCTTTTTTCCGTGATTCTGGAAGACTCAGGTAAAGTGGTCGAGGCCCTGGTCGGAGGTGTTGATTTGAAGCGGTGCAGTAATGTGTATGAGAAAACTAATCTGAAGCGCGCCTCCCAGCTTACAGTCCGCACTCCTGCAGCGAGTCTATCTTGGCGCAGTTTGGACTTTGGCGGCTTTGAACAGACGATTAGATAGTGAAGCACCTCGGTTCAACATTTTTTTCCCCTTGGCGATTATGAATACCGAATTTCCGTGGAAACGATTCTGGGTAAATCGAGGTGGGGAATTTCCTCGAATGGATCAAGGGTTCTTCCCCGATCCTGAATGTGACGGAGTCCATGATCCCGCAACCGACATCACGGAAATCCAACCGGATTCAGCTGTCCCTTGCACGGTCCTTCTCGGAGAACCAGGAATGGGGAAATCCAGAGAGCTTGCGCTGCTCCGAGATCACACGCCAGCCACGTCGTCATCTCGTCTCTTTGATCTGAGAGGATACTCGGATGAAGGCCGGCTTGTTACTTCGATATTCCACTCGCCCGAGGTGACCGCGTGGATCAACGGCGACGGAATCCTCCATCTCTTTCTCGACAGTCTGGACGAGTGCCTTGTCCGCATTGACACCGTAGCCTCTGTAATCGCAGACGAGCTCGAGAACCTGGATTCCCACAAAGACCGTCTGCGACTCTACATCACATGCCGCACGGCGCCATGGCCAACTTTTCTGGAGACGAGACTAAAGCAGTTCTTTGGCGAACAGCACTTCCGCATCCTCGAAATTGCGCCGTTGCGTCGAAAGGATGTTACACGTTGCCGCCGAATTGAAAGGGGTTTCCGATTCGGGAGAATTCGTCCGAGAGATTACAATCAAGCCAGTTACTCTTCAGTTTCTGATTGGAAGCTGGCTCCAAAACAACTCGTTTCCGACGAAGCTTCTGGACCTTTATCGAGAGGGATGTCGCCGACTCTGCGAGGAGGACAACCCCAGCAGACGCTCATCTCACCGTTTTCAGCAGGACACCAACCTGCAATTTGCAACTGCGGCAAGAATTGCAGCATTAACTCAACTCGGGAACAGGTTTGCAATCTGGAAAGGGCGACCTTCGGAGACCACTCCGGAAGAGGACGTTCCGTTGCATTTGCTGGCTGGTGGTAACTATCAGGGAATTCCAATCACAGAGAGCGTAATCACCAACACCTTCGATGCCGGGCTCTTTTCGGCGCGGGGCATCGATCGGATCGGATGGGCGCATTTGACTTATGCGGAATTCCTGACAAGCGTCTTTTGCAAAGAGCAGCGGATCAGTCTCCCACAGTCGCATGACCGCAGAAGAACATCAGTTTACCTCAGCCGTAGTATTGGAAGTTCTTCCAGAAGGTGGGCCAACCACCGCGCACGTCTCGACAGATCCAGACAATGGCTGGGTCGCCGATGGTTTCGTTCACAACGCCGTAGGGATGAGGCACGTTAGCTGCCCAGGTGCAGGACGCGAACATGCGGCTGAGTTCGTCGCGTGTGAAGCCAACGGCAATGACGGTCTGGGGTGGTGGGTTGCCGTACCCCCGCAGCCAATTGGAGTTTATGCCGCTGATGGCCTCCGGCAGGCCGTAGGCGGGGCCATAAAGATTGACGGCGCCTGCCTGTCCTTCATCGCTAGCGAGGACGCCCAGGGCGGCTCGTTCGGATGCGGGCAGGGAGTCGCGCACGCGGGCGACGGTAGCGGCAAGCTCGGGCCAGCCGATCTCCATGTTGAAGCTGTCGTTGGCGCGGTCGGCGATGCGCCACCATGTTGAGTTGATCGGTGCGATTGGGACAACCAGGGCAAAAGAGACAAGTCCCCCGATGGCGAGACATATCCAAGTGGTTCGGATGGCGGCGGACCGCGAACGCGGACTGAGCGAGGTAAGTTGTAGTTCGGCCCAAACGGCACCGGCCGCCATGAGCATCGGGTAAGCGGGGCTGAGATAGTAGTAGCGGCCTCGGGCCGCAAGGAGGAGGACCAGTGGGATGACATACATCCAGCCGACCATGCGAAAGCGCTTCCCGGCGGGCGCTGCGAAGAGAAACCAGAGGCCTGCGAGCCACAAGGGAACAGTGACAGGGTTGGTGGCTCGCCAGAACTGGCTCGGAATGAAGTATTCGGCACGCCCCCAGCTGACATCGCGGGAGTGAATGCTCTGCATCCAGGCGAGGCCTACAAAGCGGTGATGAAGTTGCCAGAGGAGTACAGGCAGAATGAGAGCAGCGCCGACGCCCACGCCGCACCAGAACCATGGGCAGCGCAGATAACGGCGGTTCGGGGTGAGGAGCATCCCGCCGAGCAGGCCGGCGACAAAGAAGACCATGGTGTATTTGGTGAGTATGCCGAGCCCGACAGCGGTGCCGATGCCAAGCCACCAGCGGGGATTTTGCGAGCGAAGCAGGCAGACAGTGCACCATGCAACGGCAACCCACCAGAGCAGGTCAAAAGTCATGTAGGAGAGAAAAGAGCCAGAGAAGACGATTGGCCCCTCGATGGCGGTTGCGACCGCAGCGACCAGCATCGCTCGGAAGCTCCCGCCGAAGGCGCGAGCGGTAAGGCCGGTGAGCACGATCAGGAGGCCAATAGCAATTGCGGCACAGACTCGGAACCCTGTGAGATTGGCGCCGAAGATGGTCAACTCCGCTCGAGCGAGCCAGGCGGTAAGGGGAGGATAGACGACATAACACCAGTCGAGGTGGCGTGCGTTGGAATAGGTAAGCAGTTCGTCACGGTGGAAACCGTATCGGCTGCTGGTGGCGATGTGCTCGAGTGTAAATGTGACCCCTGTGAGCCATATGAGGGTGCTGTCGCTTGGGCGAAGCCGTGAACTGACTGACGATTCTCGAATGGCGTCCTCGGAAAATTTGGATGGAACCACCTAGTTTCCCGGTTACACGTCCTTTAGTCCAGCTTTCTTCCGGCATAAAGAGTGGTGCACGCCGCGATGATGGCCCAGGTGCCCCGAAACCGACCCGGCTGATTTCGCCTGCTGTTCGGCATCAGCCCGCTGATCCGCTGACATTTGCAGAGGCAAACCGGTGAAGCTATTGTCGCTGCAAGAAGGCGTGGGTTCTTGGATTCGATGTTTGACCCCCTCGCAGCTTCGATTCATCAAGGGATCTGTTTGAAGTCGAAATAAGCCAGGTTCATATTACCGTTCGTCAATATGTGTACGGTGAGAACATTTCTCCCTTTGTTGAGACGAACCTTGAAAAGTTGCGGAGCCAGATTCCAGTGGTGCCACTGACGCCAGGCCAGCGGGTCCGCGGGATCATTTGTGGACGCGATCTGCAGAGGACCTGTGGCATCCACTCCATTCACATCCATTGATATCGTTCCGCCGCGATTCGATGTGTAAAGAAAATCAGCAGCGTAGGTTCCCGCGTTCGCCACGTCGACGGTTATGTTGAACCATTCTCCAGGTTCGGTCCAGCCCACATAGAGCAGGTCCGCAGGAGGAACAATCTTGTCGAAAGGGTTGTCGTCAAACTGATCTGGCTTCCGGTTGAACTTCGTATATGAAGTATCCACTCCCTCATGAATACGAAATTCATTGAGGTAAGTCCCATCGGCCGGATTCAACTCTCCACTGCCGTGATTCTGCGGGTCGGTATCGTGATACGCCACCCCCTCGCCGCCCAGGTCATAGTAGGCACAAAATATACGCCCCGGAATTTTCTGCGGACCGCCTTGATAGCGGCTGTCATGATAGGGCAAGCCTTTATACTGGCTCAAAAATGACTGAGAAAAAGCGGTTGCCGGTAATATGACTGCGGCAATAAAGCATGAGGACAACACTTTCCGGTTCATCTCCAACTCCCCTCAGCCTGATCAGCCGACCTGGAACAATTCGATCCCGTGTGCTTTTTCGAGATTGCGCGAGTACTTCTTGTCCGTCCCATTGTTCCAATGCTCATGTACGCCAAGACTGCGGCATCGGATGCCGTTGCGCTCAGGATCATAGAACGTCTTCGAAGGCGGATCATTCGCCAGTGCGGCTTCGCGCAGATAATTGTCGGCATTAACGATATCCGGGAGGTCAGGCCATTCCGAAGTCAGAAAATCGAAGCCGACTGAATCGATCGCTACGCCGTCAAGTGACATAAAGATGCTGTTCGGCCAGGCATCATTGAAGGGTGCCATCTTCCATTTGCGATGAGGCGGCCCATCCACATTATCGTTTCCGTACAGCCCATCAACAATAAAGAGGACGGTTTTCTCGCCGAGGTCCTTATGACCCAGGAAATCTACGAATGCGGAGTAACTCGCTGAACCATCGCGGTTGTGTTGGAATCCATCGTGCGCGTTCTTCCGCCAGTCGGTATAGATACTCGTCGCACCGAACAGATTCTTTGCGCAAAGTGTCACCCCTGAACTCACATGCGCTCTCAACACCGCGGCATCGATGAGATATGCGGCGTCTACCACCACGGTATCGAGCCCCTTGGCGTTCCGACTTGTAATCGAGAAGGGAATCGCGTCGGGTTTGAATTCGGCTTTCACGCGCCCATCGCCGCCGATATGATCCACAAACACGACGCCGGGAAACTCGTGGTGAATCTTGTCGTAGAGATAGCTCGGGATCCACCGGCTGGAGTCAAAGACGGTGATCGACGATTGCGGAACTTTCCCCGGTCCGGTCAATTGCCGGACGAGCGAAAGGATCAAGTGGGGCGACGAGTTCAGTCGTTCGATCGTGCCATGATCTGTTGTGTTGTTCAGGTTCGCCTTGATTGCGATCTTCTCGCCGGCTTTGTATCCGGCGTTACCACGACCATGAGTGCGATTGAAATATTCAAAGATGTCCCTCCATGCGTGGGCATCGCTTTTTTGATTTGTAAGACCGCGGATGGAGCGGGAGACCATCTGGTCAATCACAGACTGGTTGTTGTTGGCGTCTGTCCACCAAGAACCTGTCCCATCCCAGGTGACAGCCGCCGGATCGTGCGCCCAGGTGACTCGGCCGGGAACGACGCCGCGGGGAATACCTATTGAGGATGGCTGGCCATCCAACAAGGGATCGAGGCTGGCGGCAGCTGCAACAGACAGGGCGAATTGTCGGCGCGTCATTTCCATTTTGTCGATTCCTCCGTCTATAGAATCATGTGTTCCCTCTGCGCCTGTGAACGGATCGAGAAGCGCAGTCATTCCTAGGTTGCGCTCCCCGGGCGAACATTTCAAAGCCGCGCAGCCGCAGCGCTCATCGCTTGCTTGGTGAACCGTGGCACTACCTGTAGTAAAGCGGTTCACTATTTCTCAGACAGACAGCGTTTGTCAAGACTAAGGACGTGATACGCTGGGCTCGAGTGCAATCGGTGAATATGAAATCCACCGCGTCCCAACGTGGGTCACATGCCGATTCTGGCCACAGAATCACATTGAGAAAATTGGCCGAGCACCTCGGTCTGTCGCGGACGACGATCTCGATGATTCTTAACGACGTACCCGGGGCGAAACGCTTCCCGGAGAAAACTCGGCAGCGTGTAGTGGAATCCGCGAAGAAGTGTTGGATATCGCCCCAACTATTTCGCCCGTACGCTCGGGAGAAAGCATACATATCTCATCGGGGTCGTTGCACCCGATTTCGGTAACGGTTTCGAGGCCGCTGTACTCAGCGGCTTCGAACGCCGTTTGTTGAACACGGAATATACATCCTTAGTTGCAACCCACCTCTGGTCCCCGGAGCTTCTCGAGTACCAAGTCCAAAACCTTTGCGACCGCGGCGTCGAGGGTCTGCTGCTGATCAATTCAACTTCGGGCGAATCACCTGGAATCTCAGCCGTGACGATCTGCACTGACCGCTGTCCCATCTGGAGCACGCGGATTTGCGTTGACAACGCGCTCGGTAATCGCAAAGCCATCAATCACCTTGTAAGCCTTGGTCATAAAGAGATCGCGTTTATCAAAGGCCCTGAGGGGAGCGGCGACACGCAAGAACGCTGGAACGCAGTCCTTGCAACATGCAAAAGCCTTGGGCTTCGCGTCGACCCTCGCCTCACGGTCCAGTTGAAGCGGCTCGAACACCCTGGCACGAGCTACGCCGACGAGGGGCGTATCGCAACGCATGATTTACTTGTGGCAGCAGGCCCTTCACAGCGCTCGTCGCTTTCAATGATCTCTCGGCCCTCGGTGCTATGACGGCATTACGAGAAGTCGGCCTCAACGTGCCTGAAGACGTTTCAGTCATGGGCTTCGACGATTCGAGTTCGCAAGCATTGCATATCCGACGCTGACGACCGTTCGCCAGCCACTGCAGGAGATGGGTGCAACGGCGGCGGAGCTTCTGATTCGCAAGCTCGTAAACGATGAGAGCGTGGAAAATATTCGCGTTCATCCTGAACTGATCTGTCGGTCGTCCACCTGCCCACCGTCGTTGGCTCGCCCGAAAGGCGCACGGCGGCGTATGTTCAAAAGTTCTCACTAGCTACTTTCCGTCGCAAAATGGCTGAATTTGGGTAGTGTCCTAATTTGGTTTTTAGGACTCGCCTTGGTCGCGGTGTGCCTGATTTTAGGAACACAAGTTATATTCGGGCGGCCCACAAGGCTCAATCGACCCACCGATATTGCGGCGGCGGCAGCGAGAGCTAACCCCCAAAGCATAACAACATTCCAGAAATCAACAGCCTGTCCTAGATCGCTAACCCTTTGGGTAAGAGACTGGATTTCGTCCACATTTTCTCCTTCTGAACTATTGCCGCTTGGAGTAATCGCTTTTTCCTGCTTCTTACTGATAGGAAATGCTCTTTGGGCCACAATCTCCTATATTTGGAAATACTGTATCACAAAAACCTTGACTTAAATACAATTATTGTAATACAGTAATTGCAGTGAGGAAGTCATGGCAAACGTACTCAGCACGGACAAGAAAATCGCGGTAATCGGAGCACTGGCAGAGGATTCCAGCATTCGTTCCATCGAACGGATTACCGGAGTCCACCGCGATACAATCATGCGTCTCGGCGTGAAGGTCGGTCAGGGCTGCACGGCCATCATGGATGCAAAGATGCGGAACTTGTCTTGCAATCGTTTGGAGATGGACGAGCTTTGGGGCTTTGTCGGCAAGAAGGATCGCAACGTGAAGATGGGCGATTCGATGGAGGTTGGTAGCGTCTGGACGTTTTGCGCGATTGATGCTGAAACAAAGCTAGTTCCCGCATTCAAGGTGGGTGATCGCGATGCGAAGACCACCATCGAATTCGTCCAAGATGTAGCTAGTCGCATGAGGAATCGGGTGCAGGTCTCAACAGACGGAATGAAGAAGTACGTAGACGCGATGGAGAAGGCATTCGGCAATGATGTGGACTACGCCCAGATCGTCAAGGTTTACGGTAACGAGAACTTGAATCCAAATAGCCGCTACAGCGCTTCGGAGGTTATCTCTTCAGAGAAGCGCATTTTCACTGGCCGCCCGAACATCGACTTGATTTCTACCAGCTACGTAGAACGGTTGAACGCGACGACTCGCCTTCACATGCGCCGCCTCACCCGTCTTACGCTAGCATTCAGCAAGAAGCGTGAGAACTTTGCGGCTGCGGTGGGCCTCCACTTCGCCTACTACAACTTCGTAAAGCGCCACAACACACTTCGCTGCACTCCTGCGATGGCTGCGGGTGTAACGGGAACGATGTGGACTGTTGCCGACTTGGTGGAGGCCGCCGCGTGAATTATGTAGACGACCTCCGCGAGATCATTCATAAGCTACACGGAGCGACAGCTACGCATGTGGAGAGTGTGCCCGTTACGGAAACCTTTGAGGGGAAGACGATCTGGGATGGCATCGTGGAAGTGTTCGACCTTCACGGCCATCCTGGTACTCATAGGGTCTATGCGTGGTCGCACGAAACCGACGACCCGGACAATCCCAAGCGGCACGTTACGGTGCTGCATATCCCGCCCGTTGTGTCCCCGATAACAGCCGTAAGAGCGGCGATTGTGCAGGAGTACAGAGATGCCAACCCAGCCGAAGCCTAAGAAGGTCGGACGCCCAAAGATGGCCAAGGGTGAGGCCAAAGGAAAGATCGTGCCTGTCCGGTTCAACGCCGAAGACCTCAAGCGGGTTACGGCTGCGGCGAAGGCGAATAAGCAGACTGTTTCGGAATGGGTAAGGAGCAGACTACTGGCTACAGTGGAGGCAGAGGGGTAATGGACGTCTATGTGGAGTATGCGGTAGCAATAGCGATTATTTTGATGGCTTTCTATCTTCGTTATGTTGCTGGCCTTAGAAACGGATGGGAACTTTTGATATTTTGGGCGTTCTGGATTGTTGGTTTATTGCTATTGCGCGATGCAAGGAAACGGAAAAGAGGAAAAGCAAATTAGGACACCACCTGAATTTGGGACGACTTGGCTTTGCGCGGGGATGAAGCTATAGTTTTTGCCCGCTGCTTCCGCAGAGCGGAGAGTGGCGATTCTGATGGTCTTAAGTGCGGGCTTCCGCCAGGGCCTTGCCCAGGT
>Ga0210386_10000019_pt1 | contig 119968 bp, 88 predicted proteins | sample IncBWH32OmetaG_FD_160091 | JGI IMG/M metagenome (GOLD analysis project Ga0210386, IMG submission 160091) | Forest soil microbial communities from Barre Woods Harvard Forest LTER site, Petersham, Massachusetts, United States - Inc-BW-H-32-O ...
GGATGGAAGCCAGGATTCAGATCCAGCCACGCACAAAGTAGTACGCGATCTTGCTAGTCTCGGTGCACAAGCCCAAGAACACCGGCCAGCGATTCGCCCGCGATGTGCTCTGCTTGAGCGCGTCGGGAAAAGGACGGGGCTGGACATCGATTCCCGCCTTGCGAAAAGTCCGGTAGGCGCGAAACATATGGTAGTCGCTGGTGAGCAGCACCTTTTTCCCTCCGAGCTGCTCCAGCAGCGCTTTGGACTTCACGGCGTTCTCATGCGTGCTGTGGGATTCGGTTTCAATCCGAACGGCGGCGGCGGGAACGCCCTGAGCGACCATGAAATCGCGCATTTGCTCGGCCACTGAAGCTTGACTCGTGTTGCTTCCGCCGCACACAACGACGTTCAAAAAGCCGCCTTGTTTCCATACCAGCGCCGCATACACACTGCGCAAATAAGATGAGTACCCGATCGTGTTGTCGATGGCATCGGCTCCCGGTACGATCAGGACATCGCCCACCGGATCGTTCCATGGGCCTGCCAGATAGTTAGTCCACCAGACGTCCATCGGCGTGAAAGTGACCAAAACGAACAGCAATCCGATAGCAGCCGGCACACTGACGATAAAGCGGGCCGCTTTTCGCACGCTTACTCCGCCAGCAGGTGCAGTACGACACTGCGCCGGTGCGCTCGCTCGCGATGCTCAAACAAGTACACTCCTTGCCAGGTGCCCAGCGCCAGTTTTCCGTTGTGGATCGGAATCGAGACCTGAGTTTGGGTCAGGGCCGAGCGGATGTGCGAGGTCATATCGTCTGGTCCTTCGGCGGTATGACGATAAAGCCGAGTGTCTTCCGGGACTAGTCGGCTGAAAAAGTCGGCCAGATCAGCAACTACATCCGGGTCGGCGTTCTCCTGAATCACCAGCGATGCCGAAGTGTGTTGACAAAAAACGGTAACGAGGCCGGTTTGGGGATGATGTACCTGGAGCCAAGAGGTGACTTCTGGCGTGAATTCGTACAGGCCTTTGCCGTGGGTCGAAATGTGGATCTGGTGAGTGAATTGCTTCACTCGACCGTCACGCTCTTGGCCAGATTGCGCGGCTGATCGACGTCGCATCCCCGGCGCACAGCGATGTGATAAGCGAGAAGCTGCAAGGGCACGATTTCCAAGATCGGCAAGAGAAGTTCGGTTGTGGCCGGAATTGGAATCAAATAGTCGGCGATCTTGCTGACTTCGTGTTCGTCGCCTTCACAGACCACGGCAATGACGATTCCGTTGCGCGCTTTCACCTCCTGAATGTTCGAAAGTGTCTTTTCGTAGCGTAGTCGGCTTTCTTCACTGTCCGGATCGCGTGTCGCCAAAACAACCACGGGAAGATTTTCGTCGATCAGCGCGTTCGGCCCGTGTTTCATCTCGCCGGCGGGATAGCCTTCGGCGTGGATATAGGAAATCTCCTTCAACTTGAGCGCGCCTTCCAGGGCAATCGGAAAATGCACGCCGCGTCCTAGAAACAAGAAATCCGTGGAGCGCGACAGTTTCTTTTCGAGCTCCTCGTAGATGGCGGTCTGGCCGAGGATGGTCTCCAGTTTCCCAGGGATACGGACCAGTTCCTGCACGAGCTTAAGCGAGTCGTCGCCCGAAAGAACTTCGCGAACCTGTCCCAGGTACATAGCCAGAATGAACAGCGCCGTGAGTTGAGAAGTGAAAGCTTTGGTCGATGCCACGCCGATTTCCGGGCCGGCGTGGGTCATGAGCGTGCCGGCCGCGTCGCGCGTGATCATCGATCCGACGACATTGCAGATGGCCAACGTCTTGGAGCCCTTCTGCTTGGCCTCGCGCTGTGCCGCGAGCGTGTCCGCGGTTTCGCCCGATTGCGAAATCACGACCGTCAGCATGTCCTTGGAAACGATCGGATCGCGATAGCGAAACTCACTGCCGTAATCCACTTCCACCGGGATGCGCGCGAGTTTCTCGATCATGAATTTTCCCGCTAATGCGGCGTGCCAACTGGTGCCGCAAGCGATGATTTTGACGGACTGGAATTCGCGGAAGACCTTGGGGCTGATATCCATCTCGTCCAGAAAAATCCGCCCCGATTCCTGGCCCACCCGTCCCAGCACGGTATCGCGTACGGCGCGCGGCTGCTCAAAGATCTCCTTGAGCATGAAATGCTTGTAGCCGCCTTTTTCGGCCATGATGGGGTCCCAGACGATATGTGTGACCTGCCGCTTCACGGGCTTGCCGTTGAAGTCGGTCAGGTGCACGCCCTCCGGTGTTAACACCGCCAGGTCGCCGTCATTCAGGAAAAACATATCACGCGTGTGACTCAGGATGGCCGGCACATCGGAAGCAACGAAGTATTCGCCGTCGCCCAGTCCGATCACTACCGGCGGGCCTGAGCGAGCGGCCACAATTTTGTTCGGATCTGAACTGGCGATGATACCCAGCGCGAAGACTCCCGAGAGATCCCTTACGGCTTTACGCACTGCGTCTTCGAGATTGCCCTCGTAATACTTCTCCACCAGGTGGGCGATCACTTCGGTGTCAGTCTCGGTGCAGAACTTATGACCTTCGAGCTGAAGCTGATGCTTGAGCTGGAGATAGTTTTCGACGATGCCGTTGTGCACCACCACGATCTCGCCGGTGCAGTCGCGATGGGGATGGGCGTTCTCTTCGGTCGGACGTCCGTGGGTCGCCCAACGTGTGTGGCCGATCCCATAAGGACCATCCAGCGGGTTCACGCGAATAGCTTCTTCCAGATTTCGCAGCTTGCCCGACGCGCGTCGAACAGAAAGATGGTTGTCGCCATTCAAGACCGCGATGCCGGCGGAATCATATCCGCGGTATTCCAAGCGGCGCAGGCCATCCAGGATAATTGGGACGGCTTTCCTGTTACCGATGTAGCCGACGATGCCGCACATAACTTAAGAATACAAGGAAACCGCCGAATTCAAAGTACTAGAACCTTCACAATCAGTAACGCCAGGCCGGCTAACCAGCCGAGCAATGCCTGGTATTCGCGATTGCGCACGTATAACGCCCACCGGAAACGGCCCTCGGCTTTTGAGGCCCGCGGAGCCGGCCAAAGCGCGGGAACGCGTTGCGCGTAAGCCTCGAAATCCGGAAACAGGTGACGCAGGTGCTGCTCTTCGAGCTCGATCACCGGCAGGTAGATGAGAATGAAGACAGCGGCGAACAGCACCGCCAAGAGCCATCGGCGGGATGCGACGATCAGTCCGGCTGCCACCAGCACGGTTCCCAAATACAGCGGATTTCGGACATAAGCATAAGGTCCGCTCTCGGCCAGACGTATGTTTTTTTCCACATGGCCGGTGGCCCATGCTCGCAGCAGCAAGCCGATCGCGGAGACAGGTAGTCCCCAAAACAGCGAGCTGATGGTGGGTTGAGAGAACCATGCAAAAGCCGCGACCAGCACGAATCCCGTGGCCACGCGCAGACGAGCCACGCGATCGGCGTAGGGCTTAGGAAAGACACTCATCCATGTTGAACAGCGCTGACTCTAGGCGGAAGGATCGCTTCCAGCGCCTCGAAGACCTGGTCCGGAGTGATCGCTCGCATGCTCGGGTCGGGCTCGGCCGTTCTTTTGTAGTTCGTCACCGCGGTGGGACTTCGCAGAACCGTGAACGTTCCTCCGTAAGGGCCATGGCGGCCAGGGTCGGTGGGTCCATACAGCGCGATGCCCGGTTTTGCCAATGCGGCAGCGAGATGCATGGGACCGCTGTCGACGCCGACGATCGCGGCTGCTCTTCGAGTAGCGTGAATCAGGCCGGAGATGCCGGAGACGTGCGTGTGGGCGCCTTCGACACGAACCGGCTCGCCCGCGTTAATCACCAGCGGCAGACCCCACTCTTTTCGCAAAATCTGAGCGAGCGTTGAATAATATTCGAGCGGCCATTGCTTCGCGCCCCAGCCGGCGAGTGGGCTGGCCAGCACAAAGTCTCCGTCCGGAAGCCGGCCTTCCGGCTGACCCGCCGGCAATGGAAATGTTCGCAAAATACTCGACGCCCCAGCCGCCGCCGCGAGATCCAGATTCCTCTCCACGGCGTGATGCGACCGTATTTGCACCTTCGTTGAATAGAACCAGGATGCCGCGGATTCGCGGGCGTGCGCGGCGTGAAAGCCGAAAATGCGTTCCGGCCGTGCGATGGTCGCGACCAGCGCCGACTTGATCAGCCCTTGAAAGTCCACAGCCAGATCGAAGCGGGCGGACCGCAACTCGCGCCAGGCGCTTCCCAAGCCCGAGAGCGTCCTGCGATCGAGATGCATCTGGGAATCGACGTAGGGATTGCCCTCCAGCAGCACGCTCCATTTCGGCTCTACGACCCAGGTGATCTTGGAGTGGGGAATGCTGTGCTTGAGGCTGGCGACGGCGGGTAACGCGGCGATCACGTCGCCCATGGCGCCCAGCCGGATCACCAGGATTCGCGGTCCGGTCATCCGGCTCCTTGCCCGCGATGACGCCGCACCACATTCTCGATGAATCGCTGTGTGATGGAGCCGTCGATCCCAAGCGAGCTGCCCGCGCCGTCGCCCAGCACGACGTAATCCACCATCTTTAGCGCCGCGACGAGCTCTGCGCGCGCCTGCTGCGATAATAGCGGCCGGGCGGGATTAGTGACCTCGACAATCAACAAACGCCCTGGCGCGACTTGTTCACGTAATTTCCGGACATGCTCCGCAAGCAGCGGATCGAAGTCACCCCCCACCCAGCAAGCGGATTTGTCGCGCAGTTGCGTCCGGGCTTGTTCGAGGGGGATGATTTTTGATCGCGTGTCCAAGATGCTTAGTCTATCAGCAAGGCGAGGGCTTCCTCGACAACGCGATCCGTGCTGACACATCGCATGCAGCGGTGATCGATGGGGCACTCACGCAGCAGGCAAGGACTGCATTCGACCGGTTCGCGGACCACGCGCGCCTTAGCCCCGGTCGGCCCGGTCGCGAGGTCGTCGGTCGCGCCAAAAATGGCCACTGTCCGCACGCCGAGGGCCGAAGCAATGTGCATGGCGCCCGAATCGTTGGTCAGAAATAGCTCGCATCCAGCCGCCAGGTCGATGAATTGCGCGAGCGTGGTCTGCCCGGCATAATTGACGACGCTATGGCCGTTTAGCAGTCCCGCGATCTGCTCGCAGACGGATCGCTCGGAGGCCGAGCCGAACAGCGCAACGGATGCGCCTCGGCGGGCTGCGAGCTTTCCAGCGGATTCTGCAAAGCGTTCCGGAAGCCAGCGCTTTGCGTTGCCATAGGCCGCGCCCGGGCTAACGCCGATAATTCGAGCAGGTGTTGCGGCAGCGTGCTCTAGCCGGATCATCGGGCTTTCGGGAAGATTCGCGATTAGCCCGGCCCGGCGGAGCAGTTCCAGGTAATAGAATCGCTCGTGCCGCGGGATCTCGCCGCGCTTGGGCACTGGCACTGGATGCGTGAGCAGCAATCCACGGCCATCGCGATTGTACCCGATACGATTCGGAATCCGGGCCAGCCAGGCGATCCAGGCTGCTTCGAATGCGTTTTGCAGCAGGATCGCGCAATCGAATCCGCGAGGCCGGAGGTTGCGTGCCACCTGCCCGGGCTCCCCTTCGTAACGGATTACTTCATCGGCGCAGGATTCCCGTGCATACAGGTCTGCCACTGCGGGCTTGGCGAGGATAGCGATATGCGCTTGGGGAAAGCGGCCCCGGATCGCGCGCAAAACCGGAAGGCACATGACGGCATCGCCCACCCAGTTGGTGGCGCGGACGAGAATATTTGAAAACTCCACAGTCTGCTATTGCACCGCGATTGTAACTGTGTTCGAGGTGACTCCGCCGATGCTGAGGACCACGGGGACGGCGTCGCCACTGGGCGCAGTCGCCGGCACCTGAATATTCACCTGATACAGACCGACGTAACCGGGCGCGAGTCCCGAGAAACTCACGCTCGCATTCACGCCTCCAACTGTGACCGTTGGCGTGGCGCCGGTGGTGGCCAGAGGGTTGCTGGGTGAAGGAGCCCCGAGCGCCGGCCGGTGGCTGACCGCGCCGAGCCCAGTGCAATATAGCGAGACGAACTCACCTTTTTGTGCCGGCCGTGATCCGGGAAGTGCCCCGCTTGGCGCAGCAGTCGTGGATGTTCCGGCGATGATGGCCGCCGCCTGCCCGGTGCCTTGGGCGTTGGTTGTATAGAGGCCCGGCGCGTAGGGCGTCACTGTGACGGCGATGGTGGTGGTCAGCGTTTCCTCGGTGACCGTCAGGTTGGTTGCCGTCGGACCGCTGATATTGAAGTACGGAACCTGGAAGTTGATTTGAATGGGCGAAACGAAAAAGAGCGGTACGCTCACCCCGCCCACTGTCATCGAGGTACCTCCCAAGCGTACCGGCCAGGGTGGCGCAGCGTCGGCCACTACAGTGGCGCCAGCCAGATTCGTTCCATAAAGCGACGCCAGGCTTCCGGGCGCGAGGGAATCGCCGCCGGTGGGATTCGCCGAATTCACAAACGCCTGCGAAGAAGTTCCCGGCGCCGGGCCGATTGTGAAATTCACCGAGTTCGATCCTGCTGCGCCGGGCGATGGATTCAACACGTCGATAACGACCCGACCCACCAGAGCAATGTCGGCCGCGCTGATTTGTGCCGTCAGATTCGTGCCATTGGCTACGTTGGTCGGGCGGCTCGATCCGTTCCAGCGGAGAACCGTGCCGGTAGTGAAGTTCGCGCCGCTAACGGAGATGACGAAATCGGCCCCGCCGGCGTTAATACTATTCGGCGAAATTGAGTTGATGACCGGCTGCATTGATGGCGAAGGCAGCGGAACGAGAATGTCCCACATACTTCGGCCATGGGTGGCTGCGCGCAACGTTCTGGAAGCGCGATGCAGAACCAGCGAGTCCACCACGACGAGCGGCAAGCCGTTGCCGAGCGTAGTCCACGTCGCGCCCGCATCCGTAGTCACCATCACGCCCGCGTCGGTGCCGATATACAGCGTGCCGGGAATGTCGGGATCCACCACCAGGTCGTTCACCGGGAGATTGGGAAGATTTTCGCTGATGTCGTTCCATCTCGCGCCGCTGTCCGTCGTCTCGAACACGTGACCCTGGCTATCCGACGAGAATCCGGAAAAAGTGACATAGGCGGTCGCGGGATCGATCGGGTCCACCGCAATGTGCGTGACGGTGCGCGTCGGCAGACCGGCGCTGAGGTCGGTCCAAGAAGCTCCGGTCCCATCCAAAGCGTTACTCGTCATTTTGACTTTGCTGTCGCTAGTTCCCGCATATACGGTGTTCGGATCGGCAGGCGCAACAGCGAGGGCCTTGATCGTAGGCGATCCATCCGAAGTCCCTCCAGTGAGGTCAGGCGAAATCGCCACCCACTTGCCGGCGCCATCCCGCGTCTGCCAGACTCGATAAGTTCCGAAATACAGAGTCTGTGGATTCGAGGGGTCGATCGCCAGGGGGGGAATGAATTGGACGCGGTCCCCCAGGTTGATCCCGTATTCATTTGAGGCCCAGGTGTTGCCGCCGTTGGACGTTCGCAGGATAGGAATGAACTGATTCCGAATGGAATCGCAGGATGCGTAGGCTACCGCCGGCAAGGCTGCGTCAATCGCCGTAAAGCCGCCGTCGCCGCAAGTAACGTAATCCCAACTGGCGCTTCCGCCGTAGCGCTGGGTTCCGTTGTCCTGCGCTCCGCCAAAGGCAATGCCTGCGTTGGCTGGATTAATCGAGAGGCCGGGATAAAACTGCGTGATCGCGAGCGTGTCATTCAGTTCGGTCCAGCTCACCACCTGATTCGAGACGTCCGTGGTGCTGTACATGCCGCCATCGTTGCCGATGTACAGCTTGCTGCCATCCGGGGTGAATGCCAGGTAGTGCTCGTCGACGTGGATCTGGACCTGATTGGGGCCGATGAAGTTCAGCTGATTCCAAGTGACGCCGCCATCCATAGTCCTCATGATGGACAGTGAACCGCCTGCAAAAACGAGATTCGGATTCGTGGGATGTACCCGGATGGTCATGTCGTACCAACACTGTTCGACACTAGCGCAAATGTCGGGAGCGCTCAGGTTATTCCAGGTAGCGCCGCTGTCAGTAGTCTTGTAAATCCCCAGCAGATTTCCGGCCGTATTCGCCGGCGACCGTTGGATGCCGACATAGAGAGTAGTGGGGGTGGAGGGCGAAATCGCGATCTCAATCCGCCCGACGTCTGCACTCGGCAGAGAATTCGCGCCCGAGCCGGTAAGAAGTGTCCAGGTCTGGCCGCCATCTGTCGAGCGGTACACGCCGTTGATGGCGTTTCCGCTGGGATTTCCCAGGGCCGCGTACGCGATGTTGCCGTTGGTTGGATCGAATAGAACGGAAGTGCCCGTGCCCGCCAGCACACTAGTCCAGGTGGCCGCGCCATCGCTGGAGCGATAGATTCCGAGATTGCTGGAGCAAAGGAGTACGTTGCTATCCGCCGGGCTGATGGCCAGCGCTCCAATGGTGGCTTGCAAAAACGGCCGCACCATATTCGTCCAGGTATTGCCGGCATCGGTGGATTTCAGGATGCCTGCGCCGTAATAGCTGTCCTGCGCGAAGTTCTCTTCGCCGGTTCCAACGTAAACCGTATCAGGATGCCCCGGATCAATGGCGATGGCCCCGCTCGCCAACGATGCCTGATTGTCGGTGAGAGGCGTCCAATTGACGCCGCCATCGGTGGTCTTCCAAACCCCGCCTTCAGCGGCGCCGATATACACGGTGTTATTGTCGCGAGGATCAATGGCCACCGCGTTTACGCGGCCCGCGGTGACATAGGTTGAGCCGGCGTCGGTGGGCCGCGGTCCGATAGAAGTCCAGTTGGCAGCGTCCAAGGTGGCCGCGAGAGAGGTGGCGGAGGAATATCCGGCGGCGGAAGCGGTCTGCCTGCGTGCTCGTATGGTTCGCTGGATATTCTGAATATCGCCGATCGCTTTCACCCTGGCGCCGGTGGGAATCTGGCCAAGAGGGTACTCGCGCTGACTATAAAACCACTCTTCGCGGGCCGCCTCTTTGTCGTCCACATCCTGGCCCCGCTGCTGAGCAAACGACACCTGTTGAGCTAACGACACGAGACAAAACGCACCTACGCAAGTAGCTACAACGAGCTGCTTCATGACTCCTGAAGCCACTAGGATAGCGCAGAGGCTTGGTTACGATTGAATAACGATGGTACCGGCGTAGTCAAACTACGAGAGGGGGTTATCCGTCCGGGTGGTTTCAACTGTCATTGGCGTCGTCGCGGAAAAGAGACCCGTTTAAAGCTAATCGCAACAACCGCCGATAGTTAGATGGGGATGAATAGGCGTGAGTTCTCGCAATCGGTTCTAGCGCTGTGGCCCGCATTGGCTGGGACGCAGTCTTTAAAACCTGGACCGACTGAGGTCAACGACATCCATTCGGGTCTCAACGCCACTCGTGTTAGTGGAGTAGAGGTGGTCACCTCTACTGACCAGCTCGCGAATACTCTAGTGAGAGCCCGCCAGAACGGAAAGAGCGTTTCCATCGCCGGCGGGCGGCATGCGATGGGCGGCCAGCAATTCGGCACAGATACCGTATTGGTGGACACTGTGAAAATGGACCGAGTCCTGAGCTTTGACGCCGGCAATGGCCTAGTCGAAGTGGAAGCGGGCATTGAGTGGCCAGCATTGATCGATCACCTGGTCAGAGCAGGCGAGCATGGGAAACCAGCGTGGGGAATCCGACAAAAGCAGACTGGGGCCGATCGCCTCACGATTGGCGGCGCTTTGTCGGCCAACGCGCATGGCCGTGGCCTGCGTATGCGACCGTTCGTCGGTGACGTAGAGTCCTTTGTCTTGGTGGACGGCGAGGGCAAGGTACACCATTGCAGCCGCCAAGAGAACGCGGAGCTATTCAAAGTGGTCATCGGCGGCTATGGTCTATTTGGCGTCATCTCGTCGGTCACCCTGCGGCTCGATGCACGCCGCAAAATCGAGCGCGTGGTCGAAGTGATCCGCGTCGATGACCTCATGCCAATGTTCGAAAAGCGCATCGCCGCCGGTTTCCTTTACGGCGATTTTCAATACTCCATCGACTCCAATTCCGAAGATTTCCTTCGCCGGGGCGTGTTCTCGTGCTATCGCCCGGTCGCCCCCTCGACACCCATTCCCGAGAAGCAAAGGGAGCTCTCAGAGCAGCAGTGGGTCGAGCTGCTGACGCTGGCCCACGCCGGCAAAGGGGAAGCTTTCGAACGGTACTCTGATTACTATCTATCGACCTCGGGCCAAATCTACTGGTCCGACACTCATCAGCTCAGTTTCTATCCGGAGGGCTACCACAAGTTGCTCGACCAGCGCCTCGGTACGAAGAACGCCGGGTCGGAAATGATTACGGAGATTTACGTTCCACATGGGACTCTGGCGGATTTCATGGCCGAGGTACGGGCCGACTTTCGGAAGAACGAGGTTAACGTAATCTACGGGACCATCCGCTTAATCGAGCGCGATGGAGAAAGCTTGCTCCAATGGGCGCGGCAACCGTATGCCTGCATGATCTTCAATCTGCATGTGGTGCACACGCCGGAGGGGTTGAAGAATGCTGCGGACTCCTTCCGGCGCCTCATCGACATGGCCATTCGCCGCGACGGTGGGTATTATCTGACATACCATCGCTGGGCTACCCGGAAACAGGTGGAGGCGTGCTACCCTCAGTTCCCCGAGTTTCTTCGTTCGAAGCGACAGTATGATCCCGCCGAGAGGTTGCAGAGCGATTGGTATCGTCACTACAAGAAGATGTTCGCATAAGCCGTCGCTACGCGCCATGGCTGTGGGTGCTGCTAACACTCTTTTGTTTCCGTGTGCTCGGGCAGCTTCTGGTTGCGCTCTTCTCAGTGACGCTCCTGCCCCCAATGGAGGAGTGGTTCTCCGGCACTTTAACTTACCGCCCGCTGCTCGCAAGCCAACTCCTGATCATTCTGCTGTACGGCAAAGTGGCGCTCGATTTCACGTGCTGCCGCGGATTTTTCACTCGACGATCGCGCAGGTTGGGCGATGGCCTGCTGCTGTTTGGTTCTCTCTATCTGGGTGTGATGCTGATCCGTTACACCATCCGCATGAGCCTCTATCCGCATGAGCGCTGGACGGGCGGTTCGATTCCAATCTTTTTTCATTGGGTTCTGGCGAGTTTTCTCTTGGTTGTAGCGCATTTTCATCGCCGATATGCCGGCGAAACCCTGCGGCCTTCCAGGGGCTGGACTGCAAAAGTTCTTCGCGCCGCCGGGGCGGTGATGATCTCAGTAGCAGTGCTTGCGTGGGTCGGCTATCAGCTCGCCCCGTGGTGGTTCGGACGAGTGCTTAACCTGCGCCCCACCGAGTTCGCAGTGAGGTCAGAACGAGCGGCCATGACTACTCCGGATGGGACGACGCTCGTCGCGAACATCTATCATCCGAGGCGCGCCGGGAAGTCTCCGACCATCCTCGTGCGGCTCCCCTATTCGAAGTCCCTCACGAATGTGTTCTTCTCCGATATCGTCGGACGGATGTGGGGCGAGCACGGATACACGGCCGTGTTTCAGGGTGCGCGCGGCCGTTACGAATCCGGGGGCGAGTATTATCCGTTACGAGACGAGCGCCAGGATGGCATCCAAACTCTGGCCTGGCTGAGCCGGCAGCCTTGGTTTGATGGACGCCTTGGCACGTGGGGCGGCTCAGCCTTCCCCCAATGGGTGCTTGCCGATCAGGCTAAACCAGGACCATCGGCACTACTGATCTGGCTCGCCAGCTCGAACTTCCACGATATGTTTTATTCAGGTGGCGCGTTTTCGTTCGAGAGCGCGCTTTTCTGGGCGTTACGCAGTCACGGCCGCGACGATGATCCACCGTCCGCTGAAACGCTCGACCGCGGCCAGAAGGGCTGGCCGCTGCGCGACGCCGAGAGACGCGCAACTGGCCAGAAGATCCCTTTCTTTCAGGACTGGCTGCAGCATCCTGACAAGGATGCCTACTGGTCCCAGACCGACAGCGCCAATCGGATTACACAGTTGAAAGCACCCGTGCTACTGATGGGCGGCTGGTTCGACCCGTTTTTGCCCGCGCAGTTGCGCGATTTCGATCGAATCCGCCGCGCGGCCGATCTGAGAATCGGAAGCGCCACACGCCTGGTGGTCGGACCGTGGGCTCATGCCTGGACTCCCAGATTGCCCGGCGGATTCCAGCCGCGCAATTTTCGAATCGAGAGCCTTGCTCCTAGTGTGCAGTGGTTTGATCAGTTCCTGTGTGCGCCGGGAGCTCGTCTCAAGGAGTTCCCATCGGTACGCCTCTTCGTTATGGGGGCGAACGCCTGGCGCGACGAGATCGCGTGGCCGCTTGCACGCGCGGTGCCGACTTCATACTATCTTCACCGCGGCCGCAGTCTTGCTACGGAACCGCCAAGATCGGATGAGGAGCCGGATACCTACTTTTACGATCCTCAACATCCAGTACCCACGAGCGGCGGAGCGATGTTGGGTCCCCTAGCCGGCGTAATGCAACAGAATGATGTCGAGTCGAGAGATGACGTCCTCGTCTACACGACTCCTCCGCTGGAACGCGACCTGGAAGTAACTGGACCATTACGGCTCATCTTGTATGTCTCCACCAGCGCGACCAATACCGACTTCACGGGCAAGCTAGTCGACGTTTATCCCGATGGCACTGCGTACAACGTGAGTGATGGGATTCTGCGACAGCCGTATGGAGCGGCACGAGCTCAGATCGAAGTGGACCTGGCGTCCACAAGCCTGCTCTTTTTTCGCGGTCACCGCATTCGTCTCGAAGTCTCGAGCAGCAACTTCCCGCGGTTCGATCGGAATCCAAACACTGGCGGCGACGTCGCCTCCGAAACGCGGCCTATCGCCGCGCGCCAGAAGGTTTATCATGGCCCCGATGCGAAATCGCGGCTGATTTTGCCCGTAGTGCCGCAGTGAAATCGCTGCAGCCGGTCATTTAGGCGTCCTCTTCTCGGAATTTCACTTTGATTGCGCGAGTTACACCAGCGGATCGGACAATTGTTCTCAGCGAGGGAGAACAAGCCGGCGGCGGCCGGACAATCTGGTAGACAAAGACGAAGTTTTCGAGCGCGCGATCGCCAAACCTGCGCAAGTAGCTACAACGAGCTGCTTCATGACTCCTGAAGCCACAAGGATAGCGCAGAGGCTTGGTTACGATTGATGTCCATCACACGATTCCGGGCGCAACCCAAGCAAGGTCGAAGGACCTTAATAGCTTGACCGAGCGCTTTGGCGATGATAGGCCTGATGAAGTCTTCCCACGATTTCTCTGCGACGAACCAGTTCCCCTCGACCTCACCACGCCCGATTGTGCCCATGTTGACGTAGTAAAACGGCGAGCCTTTGCCCCGTAGATAAACCAAGCCTCTTGACGATGAAGGGTCATAATCGTAGAACACAACGTAGGCGAGGCGCGGATTCTCAGCGAGACACTCCTTTCGTGGCGTTCCAGCGTGTCGCTGTGCGGCAGCCTGCGTAGAATGAGACCTCGTAATGTTGGAGTCCGCTGGCGTGTTGCGTCACAATCCCAGCGTGCCAATCCACGATGAAGCCTTCAGCGTCGGGAACTCTAGCGTGATTAACACCTGGGCCGGCCCAAGGTGTGAATTCCTCAATTTTTGGATCGGTAATCCTGATCGGGGTGCTCAGGGTCTCCTATCCGGGACTGCCTCCCATCACATTAACCGCTTTCGAGGCGTCAACCCGGCCGCGCTGAACGCGCCAGCACCCGGATGGACGCGATCTTCCAGTCGTCTCCCTCCTTCTTCATGACGATCAAGAGCGGTGTCGTTTGCTTCGAGTGATCGTCTTCATACGTACACGCCCCCTCAGCAAGGGCTACATCCGGCGTGATGAATAAGATGGCAGGGCGAGACCCCCTACCCGGCAGACTGATCGTGGCCTCACCCCAGGGCTCGTGCGAAATCGTAACCGTGGGATCATCCACACGAGCCAGGGACTCGGGATCGGCTGCTGGGCCGATAATTCGGAACGCCACCGGGTTGGCTGTCCTAATTCGCTCAAACTCGGAGTAGGCACGTCGATCCGTGAAGAGTGCGCTATGTTGCGAAGGTTCATTCAGAGCTGCAATGGCACGCCCAATAGCAATGCGCTCAGCCGCTTCATCGGCGAAGGCATACGAGGCGAAGAGGAGCGCGGCGCACCAGAGTGCTTTCATACTTGCGAAATGCCGCATAGTACGTGGTCCCTTTCATACTTCATCCTAAAATTTCTTTCACGCTCAACCTGAAGCGTCCGAGCCCAAGTCAATCAGCTCGTCCCAGCCCAGCGCATATCCCAGCGCGCGCTTCACCTCTTTGTGCCGAGAAGACGGCAGTGTGCCGGCACGGGAATCGAGCCATGGACGCGCCGCAGTGCGGAGATTGTCCAGGTTTGCGACACACGGTGATGGCAACCCCTCTCGACTACCCATTCGGACCTCCACGGGAATCGATCGGATCGTTGTCGTGATCTCGGCCACGACGAACTTGCTAAGGTACCGATAGGCGTCGTTGCGGCTCAGCAGCAAGACTGGCCGACGACCTGCTGGCGCGGGCAGATTCGCCCACCAGATTTCGAACTGTCTCACGCTTTGAATTCCTCGGCATTGGACCAGTCATCGGCGTCCAGTGGTGAATCCGGCTGCTTCCGGTAGGCGTCGCGCATGGCGCGGTACTCTGCTTGACGGACGGCCCTGCGGATCGCCTGGCGCACAAACTCCGATCGTTTTCGTTTATCCGGCGCTGCGATGCGGTTCAGCGCAACCAGCGTCTGTTCGTCCAACTGGATCAAGAGCGGCTTCATATGTTCATATTATATAGAAGATCTATATAGCTTGGCCATATGCGTGTAATGGTGCGCCCAAGATGGCCGGTTAAAATGTATAACAATGACCCCCGCAGACCGCGACCAGCTCGATCGCGATGGCTATTTAATTCTCGAAAACTACATGGGCCATCAGTTATTGGGCGAGCTCCACCAACGGATCTCCCAATTGTTCCTCAGCGAAGGCGACCAAGCTGGGTCGGAGTTCAAGCAGGAGGAACAGACCCTCCGGCTGGCGAATCTGGTCGACAAAGGCGAAGTTTTCGAGCGCGCCGTCGCCATGCCTGAGATTCTGGAGCGAATCGGCCATGTGCTCGGCCCTCACTTCAAGCTAAGCAGCCTGAATGCTCGTTCGGCCAATCCGCACTCCACCTGGGTGCAGCCCCTGCACGCCGATATGGGAGCTCTTCGCGACGACCAGGGCTACTGGGTGTGCAACACAGTCTGGATGCTGGACGACTTTACCGAGGAAAACGGCGCCATCCGCATGGTTCCGGGATCGCATCGCTGGGGCCGGCTCCCGCAGCAAGCCGTGCAGGATCTGCAGGCCCCCCATCCGGAAGAGCGCCTGATTACAGGCAAAGCCGGAACCGTGGTCGTTATGAACGCTCACATGTGGCACGGGGGCACCGCCAACCGCACCGCGAAGCCTCGATGCGCCATGCATGGCTTCTACGCTCGTTGGGATAAACCCCAGCAGCAGTATCAGAAGCGGCTGCTTCGTCCAGAGGTTCAAGAGCGGCTTACGCCTCAACTGCGGGAGCTCCTCGCCTTAGACGATCCCCTTAATGATGAACTCAGTTCCCACGTAGAACGTACTAGCGGATTCCTTAAGTAAAACTTCACCCCCCGCGTACCGCACCCCCCGCTACCCCCAAAAGAGGTGCGCAAACCACTCACCGGTACTATAGGAAAAAATCCCCTAACCGACAATAATTACATTTACCTAGTACAAGGTGGGAAAAAGCAATGGACCTCTTGATTGAAAACAGCCCCGAGACTTGTTTGAGCTTAGGTCTCGACTGCGGTACCTGCATTCATCAAGCTGCGGCGACGGTCGCCAAAATCAGCCGTCTCGAGCCGCATGGTGTCCAACAGATATTCTTCCAGCTTTATCCTTCCCCTGGCTGCCGTCCCATGGCTCACGCGTTCGAATTGGCGTATCGCGAGTCCTCGAACACCCACATGACCGTCGTCAAATTCACTTCGGCAGCTGCCTAATATCTATCCCATCGCGAATCTAAGCGCCTTGGACGTGTAAAATAGCAATCATATGGTGGTGGAGATCGAAGGGACCACCCTTCATCTGGCTCATCCCGACGAACTAACCGTTACCTGGGTCGGCCAGGAAGAGGTCATGCGGCAACTGTTGGCCTCGTGGCTCGTGGTGGATCCTCAAGATGTGCCGATGAATCCCCGTCTGCTCGGCAAGCCGGGAGTCGGCAAGACCACCCTGGCATACGCCGCCGCGAAAAGGCTGCAACGCGAAGTTTATATCATGCAGGCTACGGTTGACACGCGCCCTGAGGACCTGCTGGTCACGCCGGTGATCGAAGGCGCCTCGCGGCTGCGCTACGTGGCCTCCCCATTGGTAACTGCCATGGTGCGCGGCGGTGTCGCGATCCTGGACGAAGGCAATCGTATGAGCGAGAAAAGCTGGGCCAGTCTCGCGCCCTTGCTCGACAATCGCCGTTACGTCGAATCAATCGTGGCCGGCATCAAGATCAAGGCCCATCCGCTGTTTCGCATGGTGGCCACCATGAACGACGATGCGTCCACGTTCGATCTGCCGGAGTACATTCATTCGCGTTTGCAACCCCAGATCACCATCGATTTTCCGGAGCGTCATGAAGAATACGCCATCCTTAAGGAAAACGTGCCCTTCGGCGACGAGCAGATTTTGAATTATGTCACCGACTTTCTGCAGCAGGCGCACTCGGCCGACGAGCGCTATACGGTTCGGGATGGAATTAATATCGCCCGCTTCGTCATGAAGCTGAAGGGCATGGAAAATGGCTTGGCGCTGAAAAACCTGAGCGACGAGCGGTTCTTGATGCGCACGGCTATTCTCGAAACTTTGGGGGATGAAGCGTTGCGTTATGTCGCAAGGGCCTAAAATCTCTGAAGATCCCGCCAGTCTGCGGCGCGGGAACTTCACGTATTTCCCGGTTATCGCCGGAAGGCTCGAGTTCAGCATCCAGCTTCGGCGAGCCATTCTGCGCGACCGCCCCAAGATAGTAGCGGTGGAGTTGCCCGGTTCGCTCGAAGATGTGTATCTGCAAGCCCTGGCGCGGCTGCCGGAAATGTCGGTTATTCTGTACCCCGACTCGCACGACGAAGAGCGCGCCATCTACGTGCCCGTGGAGCCCTGCGATCCATTCACCGAGGCTGTCCGCTCGGCTCTCGAAATCGATGCCGAAGTGATTTTCATAGAGCCCGATTCGGGCGACCGGCCGCACCTTCCGGATGCATATCCAGACCCATATTCGATCCGCTACATCGGCATGGAAAAGTACATCGAGGCCTATCGGGTCTATCCGCAGGAGCGCAATGACGACATCGCGGCGCACGCGGCCGGCATGGCTTGGAAGCTGCAAGGCACGGATCCGCTGGCCCAGGTGTTCGTGGTGGTGTCGCTGAATTTGCTCGACCCACTGCTGGACGCAATGGAAGTTCCCGAGGACCAGCCGCGCAGCCGCAAGCCGTCCGAGGTCCGGCTGCTCAATCCGCATCCCGACTGTCTGGCCGAGATTACCATCGAGTATCCGTACCTGCAGGATCGTTACGAGGCGTTTCGCAAGGAAATGACGCCGGATGAGCTGGTCGATCGGCCCAAAGTGCAATTCGATCTGCTGCGCGAAGCCGAGAAAGAGTACGTCAAGAACACCGGCGATAAGATCGAGTATTGGCAGCGCCGTATGATGGCGCGGTTCACGCGCAATCTGGCTTCCATTAACGGCGATCTGGTGGCGGGCGTTTTCGATCTCACCGTCGCTGCGCGCTCGGTGGTCGACGACAACTACGCCTACGAAGTCTGGCAGATGGCCAATCGCTACCCATCGCAGAAGGACGCCAGTGATCTGCTCGAAACTGTGAACCTGTCGGGCGAAGAAGTCTGGATCAACACCAAGAAGATCCGGTTGCGCCGGCGTCTTCCTCGTCCCAAACAGCGACTGGTGCCGAAAGTTCTGAAGTCCCGAAAGAAAGAAAAGGTCCAGGGCGAGTGGGCGCGTCAAACCGATGGGACAGCCATCTGCTCGTATCCCCCGGAAGACCTGGTGATTGAGGATTACGGCCGTTTCCTGAAGAGAAAAGCCAAAAGCATGCTGTCGGAAGAGCGCTCACGGAGCGAGCCGTTCACCACCTCGATTCTCGACGGCATCGACCTCCGGGAAACGATCCGCAACTGGCATGAGAACAAGATCTATGTACGCCAGCTCGACCGGATCACCGGGGAGGTTGGCGCGGCGGTCGTGATCTTCGATGAGGACGCCGGGGATCGTTACCAATATTTGACCACTTGGCTAGGAGAGCACCAGAACGAATCGGACATGGCGTTTTACTCCACGCACCCCTTCGACCATGTGGTGGGGCCGGGAATCGGCCGGGCTGAGTATGGCGGATTTCTGATGACGCTTCCGCCGCGGCGGATGATCGACGTGTGGTCCGACCCGGACTACGACGTCGCGCAGAATAAGCCCGAGCGTTTATTGCTGGCCGGTCTGGATTATTCTACGCAGCGTTATGTTGTGTACGTAGCGGCCAAGCCGCCGCGCTCGATTTTTCGCTCCATTGCCGCGCACCTGAACCGGCGCATCATGTACATTCCGATCGGCGCGCTGAATCCCGGTAAGCTGAAAAAGATCCGCGTCGTGCACGTGCTGGATAGCTATGAGCGGCGCGATCAGGCCAAAGAATATATTTGGTAACTGCCTGTTTCTAGTTTCTGGTTTCTAGTTCCAGAATCGCCGCGATCAATCCATCCTGCGTGTATTGCTTCGCCTCGACATCCACTTTCAGTCCGTTGCTTCGCGCGGTTTCAGACGTCACTGGTCCGATCGATGCGATGCGGACGCCATCCAGCGCATCCCGGCCGGCGGCTGTCAGCAGATTCTTCACCGCCGATGAACTCGCGAAAGTAATCCAATCCGGTTTGTTGGCGCCCGAAAAGATCTCGCGGGCTCGTGAGCCGGCGTCGGCGGGGACGACGTTGCGATACGCCTCGACGACATCCACCTGTGCACCCAGCTTCCCGAGTTCGGTAGGAATCAGGTCACGCGCCACCGCGGCGCGGGGCAATAAGATTCGCAGGCCTGCGAGTCGCTCTTCGGACAAAGTTTTCACCAGGCTTTCGGCGACGTACTCTTCGGGCATCAGATCGACCTTGAGATGCAGATTTTCCACAGCTTGCCGAGTCGCCGGGCCGATGGCGCAAATGCGCGCCTTCAAAGACCGCAGATCGCGCCGCGAAGTGTCCAAGCGATCGAGGAAAAACCGTACCCCGTTGACGCTCGTGAAGATCAGCCAGTCATAGCTCGCCAGACGCTCAATGGCTTGGTCGATCGGCCCCGGATTCTCGGGCGGCTGGATAGAGATCACGGGTAGTTCGATCGCGTCCGCGCCCAGCGCCCGCAGCCGTTCGGAGAATTCCGCTGCTTGACCTGACGATCGGGTCACTACAATCTTTCGTCCAAAGAGCGGCAGCTGCTCGAACCAGTTGAACCGATCGTGGAGCGCCACCACCTCGCCGATGATCACTGTAGCGGGAGGTTTCAACTGCGCCTGCTCGATTCGATCGGCGATCGTCGCTAGCGTCCCGGCTACTGTTTCCTGATCGGGCCGCGTACCCCAGCGCACGGCAATAGCGGGAGTATCGGCCGAGCGTCCATGTGCCACAATCTCGCGCGCAATCTCACCAATCGACGCAATCCCCATGAAAATCACCAGCGTCTCCGATTGTCCGACCTTGCTCCAATCGATGCCGTCGACATCGTGGCCGGTAACAAACGTAACCAGCTTGGTATGTGACCGATGGGTAAGCGGCACGCCGCTATAGGCGGCAATTCCCAACGGCGATGTCACTCCGGGGACCACCTCAAACGGAATGCCGGCATCGGTCAGGGCTTCCAACTCTTCGCCTCCGCGGCCAAAGATGAACGGATCCCCGCCTTTTAGACGGACCACTGTCAGTCCGCGCCGCGCGCGCTCGATCATCATGGCGCAGATCTCTTCTTGTGGATAAGCGCGCACTGCCTTTTTCTTTCCCACATAGATCCGCTCGCAATCCTTGCGAGTCAACTCCAGCAGATGCTCGCTCGCCAGGTGATCGTAGAGTACGGAATCCGCTATGGCTAGCAGTTTGCGGCCCTTCCAGGTGATGAGATCGGGGTCGCCCGGTCCGGCGCCCACCAGATAAACCTTGCTCATTTGTAGCGCACGCACTCACCGTGGCGCACGCACTCATGCGTGCCGAGTCGGCCAGGAGCTTCCGATACGGCCCTGCTTATCGCGGGGACAAGGCCGCCCGTCCTGGATGCCCGTGGTCGACACTCATGTGAACGCTGTGAATACGCCCTCCTCACGTACGCACACCCGGGTCAACTTCGCCGCCGTAAACAGTGTCGAGAATCTGTTTGCCACCGTCGGCGAGCAACTGCTCACCCAACACGCGCCCGATCGCCGCGGCATCGGTGGCCAGACCGCGCGCCTCTTTTCGTATGACCTGCGATCCGTCCGGCGACACCACCACTGCGCGGATGTGCACTATCCGTCCATTATCGACCGTCGCGTGCGCCCCGATTGGCACCTGGCAGCCGCCGCCCAACGATGCCAGCACCGCCCGTTCAGCCGTGACGGCGATCCGCGTTTCGGCGTGATCCAGCCGCTTCGAGAGTTCGTACGCCTGGCCGCCATCCTCGCGAGTCTCCACCGCGAGCGCCCCTTGCCCGACTGCCGGACACATCACTTCCGGTTCCAGCAGCTCGCTGATCCGATTTTCCCAGCCTAGCCGGCGCAAACCGGCCGACGCCAGCATGATCGCGTCGTAGCGGCCCTCGTCCAGCTTGCGCAGTCGCGTATCCACATTCCCGCGGATATTCTCGATTTCGAGATCCGGCCGGATCGAACGCAGTTGCGCGGCGCGGCGCAGCGAGCTGGTGCCGACTCGCGCATGTTGCGCCAGGTCCGGTAGCCGAGCACCCACCATGGCATCGCGCGCGTCTTCTCTTTCCGGTATCGCCGGCAGCGTAAGACCGGCCGGCAGATCCGTCGGCATGTCCTTCAGGCTATGAACCGCCACATCGATCGCGCCGACAAGCAATGCTTCTTCAATCTCCTTGGTGAATAGCCCTTTGGTCCCAACCTTCGAAAGTGCGACCTCCGTGATCTTGTCCCCGGTGGTATGGATGATCTCGAGCCGGCACTCGGCGCCGAAGCTCTCCAACCGCAGCTGTATCCAGCGCGCCTGCCACAAAGCGAGTTGCGAGCCACGCGAGCCGATGGTCAGCATTCTAGTCGCCTAACCGAAATACCTTTCGAATGGCAACGACCACCTGCTGACCGTCCGGTTCATTGGCCTGCCGGCGCAGTTCCGAAATCGGCCCGTGAGCGATTTTGTTGATGATCCCCTTAGTCAGGGCAATCAGCGCCTCCTCCTGCTCGGGCGTGAGCGACCCAAGTTTTCCGCGCATACGATTCAGTTCGCCGACGCGTAGTTTTTCGAGCTGCTCCTGCAGGCTCACGATGGTCGGAACCACCTCGCGGGTCTTGAGCCGCGCCACCATGCGTTCCACTTCCTCGCGAATGATCGCCTCGGCTTCCTCAGCCGAATGCATGCGGCCTTCGAGGTTCGTATCCACCACTTTTTGCAGGTCGTCGATATCGTACAAGAATACGTTGTCCAGTTTGTTAACCGACGGCTCAATATTGCGTGGCACCGCGATGTCGATCAAGAACATCGGACGATTGCGCCGCGCATCGATGACCTTTTTCATTTCATCGCGCGTGATGATATAGTGCGGGGCGCCGCTGGATGTGATAACGATGTCGACTTCCGGCAGAAATGCCATGAGCTTCGTATACTCGATGATCTTGCCGTCAAAAAGTTGCGACATCTCGACGGCCCGCTCATAAGTCCGGTTGGTGACGAAAATGTGCGTCGCCCCGCTGCGCCGCAGGTGCCGGGCGGCCAGTTCGGACATCTTGCCCGCGCCGACAATCATCACCCTCTTGTCGTTCAGTGTTCCAAAAATGTCGCGAGCCAGCTCCACTGCCGCGTAGCTGACCGAGACTGCGTTGGCTCCAATCTCCGTCTCCGAGCGAACGCGCTTGGCGACGTTGAAAGCGCGCGTGAGCAGGGTATCCAGGAATCCGCCGACGGCGCCGTGCTCTTTGGCCAGGGCGTAAGCCGATTTCAGTTGGCCCAGGATCTGCGGCTCGCCGACCACCATCGAGTCCAGACTGGACGCAACGCGGAACAAATGGCGAATCGCTTCCCCGTCTTCGAAGCGGTACAGATGCGGCGTGACGAAGTCGCGAGCCACGTGGCGTGCGTCAGCCAGGAATTCGTCCACAGCCAGCGCCGTGGCATCTTCGCAAGTTAGCGCCACTTCCACTCGATTGCAGGTCGAAAGAATCATGCCCTCGCAGAAACCCGGGCGGCTTTTCAGATCGAGCAAAGCGGCTGCGAGAGAAGGCTCGTCAAAGGCCAGGCGCTCGCGCACCTCAACGGGTGCGCTCTTGTGGTTCACGCCTGTGATGGAAAATCTCATCTGGTCAACAGCGTCCGCAGGCCGACGTGCGCCGCCCACGTAAACGCCGAGCAGCACAATACCGCCAGCGCCATGAACGCCGCTTTGCGCCCTCGCCATCCGGCCGTCGCGCGCAGGAACACCATTACCAGGTAAAAGCCCCAGGTGACGAACGCCAGCGCCACACGAGGATCGCTGATCCAGGCTGTTCCCGATTCGATAAATGCCCAGGCGCTCCCCGCGATGACACCCAGCGTGATGAACACGAACCCAAAGCTCATCGAATTAGTGATCAGATTGTCGAGCGTACCGAGTGGTGGCAGGCGCTTAAAGACGCCCACGGATTTCTTCTGCTTCAGCTGCCGTTCCTGCACCAGGTAAAACATCGACGCCACCGCGGTCAATAACAGGGCCGCGTAGCCCAGCAGCACCATCATCACGTGCAGCAGCAGCCACGCATTTCGGACACCGGTGCTGGGCCAACTGAGCATCGGGGTCTCCATGGCGCCGATTTGCGTGAGCACAAAGACCAGCGGAAAAATACAGATACTGAGGCTGGCGAAATCGTATCGCCAGTAAACGTACAGGAATAAAACAGCGATTAAAAACGCGCAAACCGTGGCGCTCTCGAAGAAATTATCGACCGGCAGGTGTCCCACCGCCATCGCTAGTTCCACGATCGCCACAAAGTGCAGCACGGAGCCCACCAGAAAGGCAAACAGGGCGTATTTTAGGAAACCGGATTTCTTACGAAGCAGTACAGCGATCGCGTGAATCAGCCCGACCCCGTATAGCACAGTAGCCACACGAAGCCAGAAAACGCCCATTTCGTGCATCTTTCTTTCAGTATAACGGCGGAGTCACAAGGTAGGGCGGTCCCCCTGGACCGCAGCCGACGCCCACGTCGGCTTTCGTTTTGACCGCATCGCGCTCGCACATGTGGCGCCGAGAGCCACAGAACGCCCCTGGCCGAGTGGTGCGGATTCAACCCATCTTCGGCTTGATCACGTCGATCAACTCTTTCACCGACGCCGCGCTCTTCTGCAACGCCGCCTGCTCCGACTGATCGAGCTTGATCTGGTAAATCTTCTCGATCCCGCGCGACCCCAGCTTCACAGGCACGCCCACGAACAGATCCCGAATGCCATACTCGCCCTCCAGATACGCCGCGCACGGAAGGATCTTTTTCTTGTCCTTCAGGATCGATTCCACCATCTCGGTCGCCGCGGCGGACGGCGCATAGTACGCGCTCCCGGTCTTCAAATACTTGACGATCTCGGCGCCGCCGTCGCGAGCTCGCTGTACCAGCCGATCGATGGCCGCTTGGTCCAGTAGTTCAATCAACGGAATGCCCGACACGCTGGCCAGCCGCGCCATCGGGACCATGGTGTCGCCATGTCCCCCCAGCACCATAGCCGTTACGTTCTCCACCGAGACGTCCAGCTCTTGCGCGATGAACGTCCGGAACCGTGCCGTATCCAGAATGCCCGCCATGCCGATGACCCGGTTCTTGGAAAATTTCGCAATCTGGTACGCTGTCCAGCACATCGCGTCCAGCGGATTGGTTACCAGGATGAGAATCGAATTGGGCGAATGTTTCACTGCCTGCTCGGTCGCGCTCTTTACGACTTCGTAGTTGGCCAGCAGCAGATCGTCCCGGCTCATGCCAGGCTTGCGCGGAAACCCAGCCGTAATCACCACTATGTCGGAGTTCGCCGTCGGCCCGTAATCATTTGCGCCGGTGATATTGACGTCATAGCCTTCCACCGGGCCGGACTGCAAGATGTCTAATCCTTTGCCTTGCGGAACCCCTTCGATGACGTCCACCAGCACGACGTCCGCTAATTCTTTGCCGGCGATCCGCAGCGCGCAATTAGCGCCTACGTTGCCGGCTCCCACAACCGTGACTTTTTTTCGCATAGAATTCTCAAGGTAGGGCCACGCACATGGTTCTGTCAAGCAGAGGAAGGAAATAACTTGGGCTCTTACTTCGAAGATTTCGCTCTTGATAGCGTCAGCACTTCGCGCGGAAGAACCGTCACCGAGGCTGACATCGTGAACTTCGCCGGGCTCTCGGGAGACTTTGTGGAATTGCACATGAGCGAGACCTACGCCGCCAAAGGCCCGTTCGGCAAGCGGATCGCGCACGGGGTCCTCATATTCAGTATTTCGACCGGCTTGGGCATTCAAGTGAGTGAGATCGAACAAACCGTGATCGCGTTTTATGGCATCGACAAGCTACGGTTCACCCGGCCGGTTTTCATCGGCGACACCATCCACGTCGTCAAGAAAGTGATCGATAAGCAACAGAAGGACGGCGATCGCGGAGTGGTCACTTTCGAAACCAACGTCCTTAACCAGTTTAATGAACTGGTGATCGTTTACTACGACAAAATCCTGCTGAAGGCGCGCGCGTGAGCGACTTACGATGACGGACTTGAAAGGCGTCGTTGTACTTGATCTGACCCGCCTGCTTCCCGGCGCTGTTGCCACTCAACACCTGGCTGACTGGGGTGCCGAGATCATCAAGATTGAACAGCCTGGCGCGGGCGATTACGCGCGCACGATGAGTCCATCGATTTTCAAGCGTACCAATGCCGGCAAGAAGAGCATCGTTCTGGATCTGAAGAATCCTCGCGGACGCGAAATCCTTACATCGATGGCCTGCACCGCTGACGTGCTTATCGAAGGCAATCGGCCCGGCGTCATGGAGCGTCTCGGGCTATGTTATTCCGAGCTGTCCGCGGTAAACAAGCGTTTGATTTACGTCAGCCTGACGGGCTACGGACAGCGTGGTCCTTACACTGATCTCGCCGGTCACGACATCAACTATATGGCGCTCGGTGGTGTTCTGAGCTTGAATCTCCCGGTGATTCCCGGTGTGCAGATCGCCGACCTGGTGGGTGGCTCCATGCAAACCGTCATGGGGATTTTGCTGGCGCTGGTGGCGCGTCATCGCACTGGCGAGGGCCGCCACGTGGACGTTTCCATGTACGATGGAGTGACCTCGTTGCTTACGGTTCCTCTAGCTGGCTACCGCGAGACCGGATGCGAACCGCGACCCGGCAGTGAAATGTTGAGCGGACGCTACGCGTGTTACAACATCTACGAAGCCGCCGATGGGCGCTGGCTGGCTGTCGGAGCCCTCGAGCCGAAATTCTGGGCCGAGCTGTGCCGGCATTTGGGTTGCGAGGATCTGATCCCCCGCCAGTTCGAAGAGCCTCAAGACCCCGTGAAGGCGCGAATCGCGGCCATCTTTCGAACCAAAGGGGCGCATGATTGGTTCGATCAATTGCGCGGCTCCGACAGTTGCGTTACACCGGTACGTACAGTCGGCGAGGTCGCCGCCGAATTGCCCGATCGCGAGGGCCCACGGCCGCCGGCAATGGGTGAGCATACTTTCGAAGTGCTGAGCCGGTCAGGTCTGGCGCCCACTGAGATCGAAGAACTAAAACGTCAGGGAGTAATCGCATGACCGTTAACTATTGCCTTCGCCGGGCTAAATCATTCTACGGCCGCAACCTCGCGATCCATCACCAGGATCGGCAGACCACCTATGAAGATTTCTATCGGCTGGTGGAAGACTCGGCGCGGAAGTTGATGGCGCTCGGGGCAGGGAAGGGCGACCGGGCCGCGGTTCTGATGCTGAATTCTCCCGAATATCTGGAGCTGTACTATTCGACCGCTATGGCGGGCGCGGTGATTGTGCCCTTGAACACCCGCTGGCACATCAACGAGATTATCTACACGCTCACCGATTCGGGCAGCAAGATTCTCTTCGTCGATGAACGATTCGCTCCGCTCGCGCCACAGATCCGAGCTGCGGTTCCCGGTCTGAAGCAATTGATTTTCGCAGGTCCGGGTAGCTGTCCGGCGGACTTGTTGGATTGGAAAACCTTCGCCGCGGCCGGCGCCAGCGAAACTTTTCCTGAGCCGGATGAAAACGATCTCTTCGGCCTGTTCTACACCAGCGGCACCACCGGCGGGCCCAAGGGCGCGATGCTGACTCATCGCAACATTTACTCCAACGCAATCCATTCGCTGCTTCCGCCAACCCGACTTCTCCTTGAAGGCAAGTGGCTGCACGCTGCGCCGATGTTCCATTTGGCAGATTGCGGCGCCATCCCCGCCTTAACGCTCTGCGGCACAACCCACTGTTTTCTTTCCAGCTTCGATCCTGAAGCAACCCTCGGCGCCATCGAGCACTATCGCATTACCAGTCTTGTGTTGGTGCCGACCATGATCAACATGGTGGTCAACCATCCGAATTTCGACGACTATGATCTCTCGAGCTTGAAGCGCATCATGTACGGCGCATCTCCTATGCCGCTGCCGCTGTTGAAACAGTCTATCGAAAAATTTCCCTGTGACTTCGCCCAAGGCTACGGTATGACAGAGGTCAGCCCTGTCCTTACGGCGCTGGCTCCCGAAGACCATTGCTTTGAGAACACCGAGCGCCCGTTCGCTCCCGTGAAATCCGCGGGCAAACCGGTCACCGGTGTCGAGGTCCGCGTGGTGGATTTCAATGACAACGACGTCCCCGTTGGCCAAGTCGGTGAGATAATCGCACGCGGTCCCAATGTCATGAAGGGCTATTGGAATCGGCCCGAGGTGAATGCCGAGGTCCTGCGCGGCGGCTGGATGCATACCGGCGACCTGGGCGCGTTCGACGAAGACGGCTTTCTCTACATTCTCGATCGTAAGAAAGACATGATCAAGACCGGCAGCGAAAACGTGTACTCCCCGGAAGTGGAATCGGTCCTGTGCGCGCATCCGGCCGTGCTCGAAGCCGCCGTCATCGGAGTGCCGGACGAAACCTGGGGCGAGACCATCCGCGCCATAGCAGTCATGCGTGCAGATACAAACAGCGAGCTTACCGAAGATGAGCTGATCGCCTGGTGCCGCGAACGCTTGACGCACTTCAAGTGCCCGACGTCCGTGCTCTTCACCGATTCCTTGCCCAAGGGCGGAACGGGCAAAGTGCAAAAGAATGTCCTACGCGAGCGCTTCAGTCACCGCGAGACCGGGCGCCAAAAAGCGGCGGATTAAGCTTAAGTCTTCAGCGGCTGCATGTTGGCCTGCAATCGCCGCATCCCTCGTATCCAGCGATCGTAATCGGTGGCCTTACGCTTGATGTACTCCAGAACCTCAGGATGCGGAAGAATCAGGAAATGTTCCTCCTCCAGCCCTTTCACCACTGCTTCCGCCACTTGATCCGGCTCCAGCGCTCCCTCCAGCAAAAACGTTCCACCGCCGAACTCTGCGTTCTCCAGCATGCGCGTCTTCACGCCTTGTGGGCAAAGCGCCGACACTTTGAGCCCCTGGTCGCCGTAAGTGATCGCGAGCCATTCGGCGAATGCGAGAGCAGCGTGCTTGGTCACGGCATAAGGGGCCGATCCGATCTGCGTGAGCAGTCCCGCGGCCGACACTGTTTGCAATAGGTAGCCGTCCTTTCGCGCCAGCATTCCAGGCAAAACCGCGCGCGCCGCATAGACGTGCGCCATGACATTGATGTCCCAGATGCGGATCCACTCCCGATCCGGAACACAATGGTCGCCTTCGATCCCGATTCCTGCATTCGAGCAGAACAAATCGATCTGGCCGTGCTTCTTTAGCACCTGATCGACTAAGCGCTGCACCTCCGACTCTTCGGCCATGTTGGCCTCGACGTGCCATCCGCCGATCTCCGCGGCCACCGTGCGCGCGGCCTTCTCCTCGATGTCTGCCACCACCACAGCTCTTGCGCCCTCCGCTGCGAACCGTCTGCACAATGCACGCCCGATGCCGTTTCCGCCTCCCGTCACGACTACGATTTTGTCCTGGAGTTTCATTCCTCGATGATAACAACGCTACTCATCTCTCTTGATTTCCCTGCTCAAAGATCGAAATAGAAATGTTCTGGACCCACCCCAGTTTTTTGGTCGGCTACCTGTGGCTCATCGAACTGGGCACCGGCGCGCCTTCGTCTTCTCAAAAGTTTCGAGGCGTTGGCGCTCTTTGGGGGACTGCTGGCACTCGGGATCTTCGGACGCGCGTTCTGGCGCGGTTTTGCCGAAGAAATTGGGCACTGTCGTCCGCGGCAAAAGGGAGCCGATTCGTTAACCGGGTTTTCAGCGAGCCGGCTCGTCCAGTTTGTGGCCGGTTCCCGCGCAGTTCGGACACCGCCCCGTTCCTGCGCACTTTTCGCATTGTCCACCGTTGCTGGTTCCCTTGCAAACCGGACAATCCCCGCTTCCCCCGCAGGCCGAGCATTTGTGCCTGTCTTGTTCCAGCCGTTGGTGTTCCAGGCGTTGGTGTTCCATTTGTTACCCCGATGATACAATGATCTTCCTTGACCCTACGAGACCTTCGTGCCCTTTCCGAAAACATGCCATTCAACAAGCTGGTTGGCATCCGCGTCGTTCGTCAGCATCCCGATGGAGTGACCATCGCATGTCCCATGACCGAGCGGCTGCGCAATAGTGCCGGAGTGATGCACGGCGGCGTGTTTACAACGGTCGCCGATGCCGCGGTGGGTATCGGCCTGGCCAGTCACTTTGGCGGCCGCCGTCCCGTGACCACCACCGAGATGAAAATCAATTTTCTGCGTCCGATCCAGGACGGCAAGCTCGTGGCGCGGTCGCACCTGCTGCGCATCGGCAAACGCCTGTGTGTCGGACGGGTGGACATGTTCGATGCCAAACGCAAATTGGCCGCCGTCGCGATCGTGACTTACATGCTACTGGAGTGACTGAGGGTGCACAGTAGTGTTGCTGGCGGCGGCGTGATACGCTCTCTAGGAATGTTACGCCGCGTCGCCCTCCTTTTTGCGGCCTTCATCAGTCTGCTGTGCGCTCGCCCGGACTTCAATGTGAAGGACTACGGTGCTACAGGAATCAAGTCGGATAACGCCAGGCCCGCCCTGCAGCAGGCCATTGACGCGTGCGGCAAGGCTGGCGGTGGAACCGTTTACATTGGTCCGGGCGAATACACCACCGGCCAACTCCACATGCGCTCCGGGGTCCGGCTCTATTTGGAAGCTGGGGCGACACTATTTGCCTCGTTAGACGGGGCGCAGTTCGACCCGTCGCCCAAATCCGCGCTAATCTCCGGCGAAGATCTGCACGATATCGCGCTCGAAGGCCGCGGCACGCTGGACGGGCAATCCACCTATGAATGGCGTCTCAATAGCTTTACCGATTACTACATCCTCCCCAACCAGCGCCTCATGGAAGCCGCCGGCAAACCGCTTATGCGCCCGTTCCCGCATGGCTTCCCCGGCGAAACAATTTATCCGCGCATGGTCCTGCTGTTGCGTTGCACGGACGTGCGCATCACCGGATTGAAGTTCCTGCGGTCGCGCAGTTGGACCATTAACCCTTATGCCTGCAAGCGCCTGCTCATCGATGGCGTCTACATTTATTCCAGCCAGAAGGAAGGTGTCTGGGCCGACGGCATTGACCCCGACGGTTGCCAGGATGTCCGTATCGCCAATTCCACCGTTGAAACTGGCGATGACGCGCTGGTGTTCTATTCGGCCGATATCTGGGGGCCTGCGCTTCCGGTTGAAAACGTCACCGTCACCAATTGCCGTTTGTCTTCAGCCTCGAGCGCGATCAAATTTTGCGATGGGAATTCGAACGCGATCCGGCGCGTAAACATCGATAACGTGGTCATTTCTAATTCCAACCGCGGGATCGCCTTTATGGTGTTCGATGGCGGCATGGTGGAAGACGTGGTCCTGTCCAACCTGACCATTGAAACCCGGCGCTTCGATTGGTTTTGGTGGGGCGATGGCGATCCGCTGCATTTCAACATCAAGCGCCGCAGTGAAGTGGATGGAACCAAGCGTCCCCATGAGCCGGCCGCCGGCAAGATTCGCAGCGTGATCATTCAGAATGTGATCGCGCACGGCACCGGCGCGTCCGTTATCAATGGCCATCCGGAGAGTTGGTTGGAAGGCGTCCGGTTGGACAATATAAAGCTTTTTGTCTCGTCCGATCCCAACGCCCCCTACGAACATACGGCTACGGCGCTGACGGTTCGCCAAGCGCGTGGTTTGCGTATGAGTAATGTTGAGATCGGTTGGGAAAAACCTTTGGCGGCAACCTGGCGGAATGGCCTTTCGCTGGACCAGGTGAAAGATGCCATTCTCGACCGCGTGGAGGTGCATCCGGCGCCGGGCTCAAAATCGCAGCGCATCATATCAACGGACGCTGAATTTGTAGTGTCGCCAAAATAACCGTGCCGTAATTGCTGCAAAAGGGGCAAGCGGCTGAGCCTCCCCTTTGACACCACCGTGCTGCTCGAATAGAATCCTTGTAAATGGCCAAGGAGGCTTTAATGCTAGAAACAATTTCACGCGCGACCGAGAGCAACCTGCTCGAACGCGGCTTTTCCAGACGGCAACTGGGACGCATTGCAGCTGTCTTGACCGCTGGAGCGACCCTTCCTTTCTACAACGAGGCCGCCCTCGCCCAACGCGCCCTGCGATCCGAAATTCCATCCGATGCGGTGCGCATCAACTCCAACGAAAACCCGCTGGGACCTTGCCCCGAAGCTCTCGAAGCCATCTCGCAGGTCGCCAAGTCCGGCGGCCGGTATTCGCCGCATGGGGAAGAGGAACAAACGGTCCGTATCGTCGCCGAGACCGTGGACCTCAAACCGGAATACATCGCCTTCTTCGCAGGATCGGGCGATCCACTCTTCCGTTCGGCGCTTGCATTCACATCGCCAACACGGCCATGGGTGATGGGCGATCCAGGTTATGAATCGGGCGGCTCGGCGGCTGCATTTATTGGCGCCAAGGTCATTCGCGTTCCTCTCCGTAAGGACCATTCGCACGACGTGCAGGCAATGGTAAAGGCACATCCGAACCCCGGCGTGATTTATCTCACCAATCCGAACAATCCGACCGGCACGCTCACCACTCTCGAGGACATCGAATGGACGGCTGCGAATATGCCGAAGGGCAGCCTATTGCTGGTGGACGAAGCCTACATTCATTTCTCTGACCATGCGAAATCGGCGTTCGGCTTGGTTGCCTCCGACAAGGATGTGATCGTGCTCCGTACCTTCTCGAAGGTTTACGGCATGGCCGGAATTCGTGCTGGCTATGCGTCGGGCCGGCCGGATCTGATCGCGAAGCTGCGGCCGTGGGGCAGTAACAGCGTGCCGGTTACCAGTTTGGCCGCTTCGATGGCCAGCTTGAGATCGAAAACCGTCGTCGCGGAACGCCGCAAGATCAACCGCGACATTCGCGAGGACGTGTTCGCCTATCTGGACAAAAAGAATCTCCAATTCACTAAGAGCGAAGCCAATCACTTTATGGTGAACGTCGGGCGCCCGGGCGGCGATGTAGTGCAGGCCATGGCGAAGGAAAGGGTCTTGATTGGAAGGCTGTGGCCGGCTTGGCCGAATCATGTGCGTATCTCCATCGGCACGCGCGACGACATGGAGAAATTCAAGACGGCTTTCTCCAAGGTGATGGCCTAGAACAAACGGCTCCCCTATTTGAAAACGCAAATCAGCCGTAGAGGATTCGTCGGCGCTTCGGGCGTAGCCGCTTTTTCATCTCTGGCTGCCCCTACTCCCGCCGCCGCTGCCGGCGACGATGATCCACTGGGTGTGCGCAAGGATTTTCCGGCCACGGGTGATTGGACGTACCTCAATACTGCCTACATCGGGTTGATCTCGCAGTCGGTCGTCGACGCTGCTCGCGACTTCGCCGAGGCGCGTGCACGGCGCCCCTATAGCGTCGGCCAGATGCTGGCCAAGACCGACCAGGCGCGTAAACTGTTCTCGGAAATGGTTGGCGCCGGCCAGGACGAAATCGGCTTTCTGTTCTCGACCTCGGAAGGCGAGAACGTCGTCGTCAATTCTCTGGATTTCAAGCCCGGGGACAATATCGTATTCGACGATATCGCATATCCGTCGACCCCGGTGATCTACCGCAGGCTCGAAAAAACACACGGCGTCGAAATGCGAGTCGTGAAGAACCGCAAGGGAGCCGGTACAGTCGAGGATTTCGCGAAGCTGGTCGACAAACGCACGCGGATCATCTCGGTAGCTTGGGTCTCGAACACCAGCGGTCATCGGCACGACATGCAGGGACTCGCCAATCTGGCGCACGCTCACGGCGCGTATCTCTATGCCGACGCCGTGCAGTTTATCGGAACGGCCCCGCTCGACGTTCGTGCCGTCGGAGTGGATTTCTTTACCACCGGCACATACAAATGGCTGATGGCAGGTTTCGGTGTGGCGCCCTTCTATGTGCGGCGCGAGCTGCTTGATCGGATTCAGCCCGGGAATGTCGGCTGGATGGTCGAGAAGAGCCTCCCGAACTACGAGTATCAACACTATCGAACAGCCAGGAAGTTCGAGTACTCGAGCCCCGCCTTCGGGCAGTTGTACGAGCTGGCCGCGGCACTCGCCTACCTGAAGCGGATCGGTTTAGACAAGATCGAGGCGCAATCCGAGAACCTGACGGCTCAGCTTCGAAAGGGTCTGGCCGGCCGTGGGTTCAGCGTCTTCACGCCGGAAGGCAATCACTCCTCAATTGTGAGTTTCTACACCAGGAAAGCGCCCGGAGAAATTCAAAAAATACTCGACGCCGAGCGCATTAAGGTGAGCTTGCAGCAGGGTAGCGAAGACGGAGTCGAGGCGGGCATGGTGCGCATCCGTGTGGCGCCGGCTTTTTTCAACAATGCCGCCGAAATCAAGCGATTTCTCAAGGTCAGTGAACAATTGATTGCCGTGTAGCCGTTACCTCTCGCGGACCCTGCCCAACTGAGGAACCGGAAGGTTGTTTTTCCTTGACAAAGCCAGGAAAAAGTACAAAACTGGCTTATCCCGCACTGAACCTCGTGCGTTCGGCAGCCAGCGAAAACAGAACATGGGGTTTAAGGCTTCAACATAATGGGCACCCAAATTGGGACAAGATTACTACGCGCAGCCATCGTTTGCTGGCTCACATCGACAGGCACGTTTCTTTACGGACAAGCCACCGGCAGCATTTCAGGGACCATTTCGGACACTACCGGCTCGGCTGTCCCTGGAGCGAAAGTCACTATCTCGGCTCCCGCCACTGGGCTGTCTCGTTCTACCACCAGTAACGACAAAGGCGAGTACGTCATTCCTTTGCTGGGTGTCGCCAATTACAACGTGCAGGTGGAACTCCAGGGTTTTCAGACCGCCACGGCTCAGGATATCCGGCTCCAGGTAGATGAACACCGCGAGTTAGATTTCAAGCTGTCCCCCGCAACGGTACAAACCAACGTCGAAGTTAATGCGACCGCTGTGGCCATCCAAACGGCGGATGCCACTCTAGGTCAAGTCATCACCTCCCAACAGGTCGCCGATCTCCCCTTGAACGGCCGCGATTTCGTTCAGCTTGCCACGCTGACTCCTGGCGTGAGTCAGGAAACAAATCCGAACAGCTTTTTCAATGGGGGGCCAAGCAGCGAAGCGTCCGCGCGCGGTTCCTTTTCGCTTTCGGTGGGCGGCTCGCGCGCCAACAGCACCGATTGGCTGCTGGATGGCAACGACAACAACGAGCTGACTTCCGGCGCCATTTCGATTCTGTCTTCGATCGATTCGATCCAGGAATTTAAGGTCCTCACCTACAACTACTCGGCGGAGTGGGGAACGCGCGGCGGCCCAACCGTTTTGGTCAACACGAAATCGGGAACCGACCAGTTTCACGGAACCCTGTTTGAGTTTCTGCGCAACACCGACCTGGACGCCCGCAGCTTCTTCGCTACTTCTACCGAAAAATTCAATCTCAATCAGTTCGGCGCCTCAGTCGGCGGCCCCATCCGCAAGAATAAGACCTTCTTCTTTGTCGATTACGAGGAAAAATATCAGCGGCACGGGATTCCGTTCACCGGTATAGTACCAACCGTGGCCCAGCGAAATGGCAACTTCACAAATGACCCCTTCGGTCAACCGGCGGCTCTACTTACCAACACATTGGCACCGACTAGTGCGCCATTCATGTGCGATGGCGCGGGCAACCCGCTTCCTGCCGCCGCGAATGGAAGTCAGAGCGCGGGTACGCCATGCAATAAGATTCCGGCCAGTCTGATCGATCCGGTTGGCCAGAAATTGATCGACCTTTATCCCCTGCCCAACGCCAACAATGCCGCTCTGCAATACAACTTCGTCAGTGAGCCGGTGAGGAAACTCGACGAAGGAAAGTTCGACATCCGGTTGGACCAGAACATTTCCGCCAGCGACTCTCTGTTTGCGAGGTTCAGTTATGACCAGGCTACCTCCTACGTTCCAGGCGGCGCTCCGGGGTTCGCCGAACAAGGCGCGTTCGCCAGCAATCAAAGCATCGCCAATCATGCCCGCAATGCGGCCATTTCAGAGACTCACCTTTTCTCGCCCAATACAGTCAACCAGATGAGCTTCGGCTTTAACCGGATCTTCGACTACATCACCTCGCAAGGAACCGGCAGTTGCATATCGACGGCGCTGTGGATTCCGGGCGCTAATCTGGGAGGGAATAGCTGCGGGCTGACATCGGTATTGATGACTACCTACTGGTCGCTGGGCGATCGCGGGTATACGCCGTTCGTCGGTGGGACGAACGTTTGGTCATTATCCGATTCCTTTGATATGGTCCGTGGCAGCCACGACATCCGGATCGGCGGTATGATTCGCGCGAACCAATTGAATACGGTCGCGGTCGGGTTCCCCAATGGGTTCTGGGTGGTTGTCGGGCTCACTGGCGACCCCGCAGCGGACCTTCTCACCGGCCAGACCGTCTACGCGGCACACGACCAGGAGTTCGATGGCGGAGTTACCGGCCGCCGCTGGAAATTGTATCGCCCGTTTATTGAAGATAACTGGCGCGTCACCAAGAGTCTCACGCTGAACCTCGGTTTGGCGTGGGCCCTCACGACCCCCATTAGTGAAGTGGCGAATCGCCAGTCGGACTTCAACCCCGCCAACGGGAAGTTTTTGGTCGCAGGCCAGAACGCGGGCGCGAGCGCCGGAATTAACATGGACCTGACTGCTCTGGAACCGCGCATCGGTGCTGCGTGGAAACCGTTCGGCAGCACCACCGTATTTCGCGGAGGCTACGCTATCTTCCACGATTCATCATGGAATCAAGGTGCGCAGGGGCTGTGGCAAAATCCGCCTTACTACGCCGAAACGCATCAGCCGTTTGGAACCCCGATGTCGCAGGGATTTCAAACCTTGACTTCACCCCCTAATCCGGTCGATTTCCAAGGGACCATCTGGGCGCAGGACACGAACTTTAAACAGGGCAGAATTCAGCAGTTTAACTTCAACGTGGAACAAGAGATCCCAGGACAGATTGTGTTAACAGCCGGATATGCGGGTTCGCGCAGTTCCCACCTTTTGGATTCCGGAAACAACATCAACGTGGGTTCTCCTGCCGCGTGCGGCATGGTCTCCGGCTATACGCTCGGCTGCGGCCCCAACGGGGCGGCATTCGCATCGCCTTATGCAGCCGCTTTTCCCGGTGCGACTATTTCGAACATTTTTGACGCCGGCCAGGCGCATTACAATTCTCTTCAGATCAAAGCCGAAACCAAGAGCGCGAAATACGGCATTTACGGGCTCATCGGATATACCTACTCGCGCTCGTATGACACCGGGCTCATTGACGGCCTGGGAAGTATAACCGGGGCCAACTACTTTCCTCTCCCGGGATGGCAAAATCTGGATTGGGGACTTTCGCAAATCAACCTGAACCACAACTTTACGGCCAGCATCATTTATGACCTGCCGTTCGGCAAAGGGCGAAAATGGGGAAACAACTGGAAGGGCCTGGCCAACGCGATCGCCGGCGGCTGGGAAGCCACGGTCATCGAAAAAGTCACCTCCGGGTTCCCGATCTTCGTAGTCGATAGCAACAACACAGCCGGCACAAACCTCCTGAACAATAATGGCCAAAGCTTAATCCGTCCCAATCAAATTTGCAATCCCGTGTTGAGTAATCCGACGCTGGCCCAGTGGTTTAACCCGGCCTGCTTCTCCCAGCCGGCGAACGGCGAACTCGGAAATGCGAATCGTACGCCGCTCTCGGGTCCTGATTTCGTGAATACGGATTTCTCGATCATCAAGCACTTTGTTCCTCGCGAGGGAATGCGAATCGATTTCCGAACTGAGTTCTTTAACTTGTTCAATCATCCCCAGTTCGGCTCGCCCGGCGGCAACGGAACCGGTGCGGACTTCAATTCTTCCACGTTCACTGTCATTAACTACACGGTGAATAATCCGCGCGTGATTCAGTTCGCGCTCAAGCTCGCTTTCTAAGTTGTGGGGCAGGTCCCCGACCTGCCAATAAGAGCCGCTCGACGACTTTTTCAGTCCAGTCAGAAGTTCGTCACAAAACTCGCGGGTGGGGCGGACGCCCTCGTCCGCGCCGGACCCCTGGTCCGGCCTTTGCCCATTCGATGAACTTCTGACTCAGCACACACTAAGGCTTGCGAAGCTCAAAAACGAACTGCTGGATCTCGGCGCGCTCGCGATCTAATTCCTGAGCCGATTGTTTTTTCGATTCCTGGTAAAGCTCGATCTCTCTTTCCGCCTTCGCCGTTTCGCCGATCTTCCGGTACGCCTGCGCCAGACGATAATGCGCTTCTTCCAAAGATGGACTGGCATCGACCGCGCGTTGATACGTAGAGATGGCTTTCGGCATCTTGCCCTGGTCCGCGTAGACTATCCCGAGCTGTAGAAAGGCGACGGCGAGATGTGGATCCAGCCGGACTGACTTTTCGAGCAATGCTTGAATCTTGCGTGACGCCGCGGCTCGGCGCTTCCATAGACTGGCGGCGTAATAATAGTTCGCCCAGGCATTCTCTGGTTGAAGGCTGGCAAATCGTCGCAGCCGTTCCGCGAAGCCGCTGGACTCCGTGATTTCGGCGCTCGTCACCTTGCCAAGGAACAGATACGGAGCCGGATCGCTGGGATTTACGTCGGTCGCTTCGAAGAACCGCCGTGCGGCTTCATCGTACGAACCGCGCGAGTACAACGCCACAGCGAGGCCCAGTAACATGCGGGTGGAATGTGGAAATAAGTGATTGCCTCTGGTGAAAACCTCGACCGCCTGGTCGGCCGCGCGATGGATCAGCAGCTCCGTTCCCCAGTCGAAAAGATGGGTCTCGGTCGGCTCCAGTTCCGCGGCCCGTTGATATTCGCGAGCGGCCTCGAGCGCCTTCCCTTCTTTTTCCGCTGCATCGGCAACAGAGAGGCTGTTGCGTAGCGAGGCGGTTGACTTGGCCAGAGCTTCGGCGGAGCGCAGGACCGGATCGGAACCGTGGCCGCCGCGAAGAGCTGGATCGGTAACACCGGCAACGATAAATGTAGGCTCGTCGAAAAACTCGGCTTTTGCCGCAGAGTCCAGCGTCAGGTCAACCTTCTTGGACTCGTCCTCTCCCACCGGGAACGGGCCAACGTGGGCTTCGCCGAATTTGCTTTCGCTCGCATGGACTGTATAGCTGCCCGCGCGAAGCGGTTCGAAGTTGTAGTGTCCTTGGGCATCCGTCAACGCCGTGAAAGTCTGAGCAGCGATTTTGAGCTGTACGGTAGCTGCCCCAATCGGCTTGCCTTGTGAATCGCGAACGAAACCCTCAACCGAAGACTTCTCGTTTTGGCCGAGTAACGCAACCGCCAGCAAGGCCCCAACCGTGAAGCGCTTCATCATAATCGCGCCATACGACCGATCACCAGGTCGAAATAGGCATCGGCATTTACATTCCGAAGGAACAGCACATTGAGCTTCTTCCCGGTCACGTCCCACCAGTCTACAACCGTCATTCCAAGCGTGAGCGCGCTGGAGCATTCCACTTCGATGTTCACTTTACGTCCCGAGAAGAACTCCGGCGCGAGCAGATAGGCTACGACCGTCGCGTCGTGCAATGGTCCTCCCTCCCATCCGTATTTGCGCTCATCGAAGAGCTTATTGAACCTTAAAAGATGATAGAAGGCCTCGGCCACGGGAGTGCCAATGCTACGCAGTTTCTCCAGCCGCGGCCCGGTGGTGAGCGCCTGGTGCGTACAATCCAACGGGATCATCGTAATGGGCGTTCCAGATCCCAGCACGCGCGCCGCGGCTTCCGGGTCCACGTAGATGTTGAACTCCGCGGCGGGTGTGATGTTGCCGCTCTCCGAAAACGCCCCGCCCATCATTACGATCTCTCTCAAATGTCCGGCCAGCCGCGGCTCCTTCGCCATCGCCAGCGCGATATTGGTCAGCGGCGCCAGACAGCACAACGTGACTTCGCCCCGCGGTCTGCTCATTACCAGATCCACGATGGCGTCCGGCGCGAAGCCTTTCGCAAGAGGGGTGACCGGGTCCGGCAGGTCGTACCCGTCAAAGCCCGTCTTACCGTGTACCTCCTCCGCTGTCACCAGCGGCCGCAGCAGTGGCGCCGCCGCACCCGCGTACACCGGTGTCTCGGTTCGCCGCGCCAGCTCCAGGGCCTTGCGGGCATTTTTCGAGGTGAGATTTATCGGAACATTTCCGGCGACCGTTGTCACGGCCAGCACCTCCAATTCTTCCGGAGATGCCAGCGCCACGAGTATGGCAACTGCGTCGTCGGGCGAAGGATCGGTGTCAATGATGATGGGACGCGGCATGTGTTTTCAATGCAACTGATCGAGCGCCTGCTGAGCCTGCGCGTGGCCCGGATGTTGTTGCAGCAGACTGAGCAGCACGGCGCGCGCCTTCTCGCGTTCACCTTCCAGGTTGTAAACGCGCGCCAGGTTCAAATAAGACTGATCGAAGCCCGGCGCCACGCGGATACATTCTTCGAACTTAGCTACAGCATCGTCCCGCCGGCGGGTTCGCAGATACAGGACTCCCAGGTTGTTCAGCGCCTCTGGATAATCGGGGCGCAGGGTCAAAGCCTTTTGCAAATATTGGTAGGCGCGCTCGGTATCCTCCATCTGCGCATAGACCATGGCCAGGCTGTAATTCGCCTCCGGTTCCCGTGGCCGGGCAGCAACCGCCCGTTCCAGGGCAGCGCGTGCGTCGTCCCACCGTTTCTGCTGCCGGTATGCGTTCCCCAGATTTTCTAGAGCGATCCAATAGTCAGGGTTCAGGCGAAGAGCCCCTTGAAAATAATCGATGGCTTCGGCGGTGCGCCCCTCGCGCGTGGCCAGTAGGCCGAGATTGTTCCACGCGTTCGGCCCCGTGTCCGGATAAGCGGCGGTGAGCTTCAAGACTTGCTCGAAGCTCGACCGCGCGTCCACGAGTTTCTCCTGCTTCAAATACACACTGCCGAGTCCGTAGTGTGCCTCGGCACTCGATGGGTCATCCCGCAAAGCAAGCCGGAAAGTTGCTTCCGCCTGGTCGAAATGGCCGCGCTGAAAGAAGGCCGATCCAAGAGAGAGATGGTTTCGCCCAAACTCATAGGTCTCCGAATTGCCGGCGAACGGTAGCGCTAGAGCCAGCCGCTGTTCCTTGGTTTGCGGGATACGGCTGATATCCGCTTCGACCAGACGCCCATCGACGGCTCCCTGGTAAACCTTAACGATGTCGCCATTGGCGTCGATCAAGAACGATGTCGGCAGAGTGAGATCGCGATGACGGTCAAACAGATAACGATACAGAATGTTGTAAACTGCGGCGACATCCTCACTGACATTGATCTCCTGGCGTGCTTGATCGAACTCTAATTGGAAAAGTGTCGGCTTGCCCCCGCGAGACGGAGGAACCGGCGCAGGTACCGGCGCGAGCAGCCAGGTTTCGACGGTTGCCGGAAGGGCTGCGGCTGGCTGCGCTGGCTGGGATCGGACCGAAGAGCTTTGGAACGGCTCGACGCGCGGCGGTTCGACGCCTTCTTCTACCCACACACGATGATTGATCGGAAGGCCGTGGAGTTGCTGCACCAACCCGCTCGGCCAGTGGATCGATGCGTTCACCGGACCCTTGGCTTGCCCAAGGCCGAAGAATACATCCTTGCTGTGCTGCGAAAGAAATCCCGAACCGGCTTGCAGCATCCGAGTCTGCCGGCCGGGTTCAGTTTCCACCACGATGGCCGCGCCGATTGCATCGGGATTGCTCTTGATCCCGCGCAGCCGAAAGGCGATGGACGGCGGCAGTTCTGCTGCCACATTTTTCAGCAGACGCAACTGTGGAGCATTGCGGTTTTTGAGAAACACTTCTTGGCGGCCGTCATGATCGAAGTCGGCTAGCGCGAATGACCGGCCATCTTCCAGAAAGTCGAGATCGACAGCGCCTGAAACATCGGAAAATGTTCCATCGCGATTGTTCGCGTAGAAAACGTTGCGCTCGTACCCGCTCCAGGTGTAGTCGCCACGGATCAGCTCATTAATAGCGTTCCATCCCTGTTCGTAGTCTTGCGACGGCTTGGCGGTACTGGGTGAATTAGCAACCACCTGCCGCCAGAAGAAACTGTTCAAATCTTCCCGTATTGGGCCGGAAAGCATTCCGTTGGCGATGTAGAGATCGGGAAAACCGTCATGATCGAAGTCCCAGGCGTCGCTCGACCACGACCATCGGCCCATTCCGGCGCCGCTCGGCGCGGTGGCATCCTGAAATCCGCCTCCGCCGCGATTTCGGAGCAGGGAATTTCCCATCGCGTGTTTGCGATACATCGCGCGGACCGGTTCAGGCGCCTCCCTTTGGAAGCCCTCCTGCATAGAGATGCGCTCGCCCGCCGCGGTCCACATGTCCGCAACGTAAAGGTCCTCAGCCCCGTCGTTGTCGTAGTCGAACCAGCACACGCTCATGCCCGCGCCAACATCTTCTACGCCCGCCTGCGGCGCGACATCGGTAAACGTTCCGTCGCCGTTGTTGCGGTAAAGATTCTTCCGTCCGAAATCGTTCACGACGTACAAATCGGGCCATCCGTCGCGATTGTAGTCGCCCCAACCACAGCAAAAGCTATAGCGAGTGTTGTTCTGGTTGAGACCCGATTGCGCGGTAACGTCGCGAAAGGTTCCGTCCCGATTGTTGCGCATCATGAAATTGGGTGGCCCGTTCTCCGCGGCGTAATAAGGCATCGGATATTTGTATTGATCCGTGCCCTGGTAGTAGCTGTAAAGGCAGAAATAAATGTCCAGCCAGCCGTCGCGGTCATAGTCGGCGGCGGCCGCGCCCGTGAAGGCCCCTTGCGGAGGGTTAGCGAACTGAAAAGCGTTTGGCTTGAGTCGGAATTTGCCGCCCCCCTGGTTCAGGAACAATAGCGGACCGCCGGCGCGCACGACGACCAGATCCTGACGTCCGGCATGGGCGAAGTCGGCGAAAATCGCACAGGCCGTATTTTCGAGCAGCCCGACCCCGGAAGCCTCGGTAATGTCCTCGAACGTTCCGTCACCCCGATTCCGATAAAGCCGGTTAGGCAGGCCCGCGGGTTGGCAAACATAAAGGTCATCGAATCCGTCGCCATCGATGTCGCCCACCGACACGCCATTGTGTCCGTAAATGTCGATGCCGGACGCGCCGTCGAGAACCGTGCGCCAATAATCGACGCCCCGCAGCATCTGCGCGGCGTAGGAAGAAGCGTTGCCGAACGCCCGCGGCGCAAAGTCCTCGTACCAGGGTTGGGCGGATCTGCTGCGCGTCTCCTCAGTCGCCTGCCAGCTTCGCAGACGATATTGATCCGGCGTCGCCGCTTCCCATTCCAGATTCCACCATCCCACGCGCTGCTCGCGGTGGAACCCTGGACCCGCGCCCACCAGTTCATAGCGCACTCTAGTTTTGAGACCGCCGCCGGGCTGCGCCTCGATTCGGGTCACCTGGAAATCGGCTGTCTGGAGGGTCGAAAAAGCGCTCAAAAAGGCGCGAAACTGCTCCAAAAAAGCGTCTTTTCCAGCCGAATTTTGCACCGAAAACGTGATCTGGCGCACTTCGAGAGCCGGTCCCGGACGCACAATCCGGGATTCGGCCGGCAGCGGGGAAAAGCCCCGGAAGCCCGGGGCCAGAACCTTCGCGATAGCCTGCAAGCTCTTCGGGGATCCGAGCAGATTCGCTCGCCAATCCGCCAAAACCCCTGCGATTTCATCATGATAGCGCTCCGTGACGAAGCCGTCGGGTCCGGCCATGGTGGCAACCACCAAAGGCGCGTTTTGCGCCTCCAGCCGGGGAAACCATGGGAAGGCTAAGCCCCCTAGGAGGAATTTGCGTCTTCGAAGATCGAAAGAACGGCCCATGATCTGGAAACTAGAATCTCACGTCACTCTGGGGGCTTGGTAGATCGTTGGGATGCGAAGCTCTCCTGGAGCGGCACAGCCAGTGCCGTGCCAGCCTGTTCGACCGCTTGCAACATCTTCAGCAGAAGTTCCTGCTGAAGCGCGAGAAATTCGTCGTAATCGGCCGTCGTTATGTACGCGGCGGCATCGATGTCGAGCGAATAGGGGCCCACACCCACGAAGCGCACCGGTAAGGGCCCGACTTCAACTTTAGAGTGGCCCCGCAGGATTTCGGTCATAGAGGATAGGACGTCCATTAACTGGTCTGAGGTTGTGTCCCTCCGTAGGTTAAAGGTCGGATGAAACCAGATTTTGTCTCGCTCTGAAATATTCTCCAGCGCGACTGATGAGAACTGACCATTAGGCACGCTAATAATGGTCCGATCGGGCGTGCGAATCCGCGTCGAGCGCAGGCCAATATGCGTGATCGTGCCGGTACGGTCACCAAAGCGGCACACGTCGCCCACTAGAACAGGCCGGTCTCCGATTATCGAAATTCCGCCGAACAGGTTCTCGATCGTTTTCTGCGCGGCCAAGGCGACTGCTATTCCTCCCACACCAAGTGTCGCCAGAATGGTTGAGGTGTTGTATCCCCATACGCTGAGAACGCTTAGAATAGCGAAAAGAAAAATCGACAATTTCGTGACTTGCCTGCCCAGCGGCAGCACGGAATAGCTTAGCGCCGACAGGCGAGGGTCGAGCCGGGAACGCCAACGCTCCGTAACGATGTCGATCACGACCGCTCCTGCCCAGGCGACAGCGAGAAAGAATATCAGACCGAGCGCTCTCCCGACGTACAATCGAGCCAGCGTGGCCAGGGGCGCGAGTTCCATGGCGGCCCTGAAGCCCGTCACTGCCAACCCGATCCGCAAAGGACCACGAAACGCGGAGGCGTTGGACACCGGCCGAAGGGCCAACACGAGAGCCCACGATACAAGTTCTGCCAGCACCCAGATCACCACCGCCATGATGATGAGCGCGATCCAGCGCCACACGGGCGTATCGGCGATCTCGAATTCAACTAATTGCTGTGGGAGCATCTTTTCGAACGGCGTTTCCGCCACGACCTGATGGGCCTTGGGGATCAGGGGGATGCTGTCGGACGCTACCAGCCAGACGCGCAAGCCGGGTCTGAGCTGGACGCGCTCCAGTTGCAGTTCCACCGTTTGTTTATCCACCTGAAATGAGTCGAGCCGCTCCCGGTCGGCTGAAAGTCCGTCCGATTGGTCCCCCTGCGGGTCGCGGCTGAGCATGGTGATATCAAATGGAGTGTCGTCGAGCAGGTCCTCTAATTGGCGTGCCAGGTCGGGGCCCTGTTTTGCCCGGTCGGCCGGCGACATTTTTCGCAGGTCAAGATAGAGAAGCGCCTTCGAATAATCGCGCGCGTGACAAGCCTCCAGGAAATGGAAGACAGAATCTTGCGGCGTGTTCCGGCCCAGGGAATCGTTCTGCTCTGGAACTGGGGTCTGCGCATGCAGGACACCGGCAACAAACATGACGGCTAAAAATCTGGTCATATATAACTACTACACTAGGGCGCAAAGGGAGGGTTTCGGGTATCGATAATTCCTGTGCCTTCACGGATCACAACCAGGTGGCCGGCCGGAATGCGAGAGAAGGTCTGCTTCATCCCATTGGGCCAGCGGATATCGAGGTTGGCGGAGGTTTCCGCGCCTAGCCCAAAATGCAGCCGCTTATCGTTGACCGAGAGAAAGCTCGATTGGCCCATCAGCTCCTGCACCTGCATCCGGGCGCCGTAGCGTGCTGTCACACGCGCGCCGATCGCGCTTCGGTTGGAGACGGTGGCCTCCAGTTGGACCTTCAGCCAGTGGTTTCGTCCGCTCGAGTCGTTACGGAGCAGCGACGGCGGCTCGTTCATATTCATGATGACGATGTCGATGTCGCCGTCGTTATCGAAGTCGCCGAACGCGCAACCGCGACTCGAGTGCGGGACGGCAATCGCCGGTCCGGCCTCATCGAACAGCTCCTCGAACCGCCCGCCGCCCAGATTTCGGAACACGATGCGCGGATTCTTGTACGGGAAAAGCGGCGCCTTCTTTTCCAGCTCCGGATAAACCTGACCGGCGGCGATGAACAGGTCCGGCAGGCCGTCATTGTCGAGATCCACGATTCCCGCGCCCCAGCAGACGTAGCGCGTCTCGACACCCAGGCCGGATTTCAGCGTCACGTCGGAAAATTCGCCCTTTCCGTTGTTTTCGTAGAGCACGCTAGTGTCGTCGGCGAAATGCGTTTTTAGGATGCCGAGCGTTCCATCCAATTTGTAATCCCCGACGCCGATCCCCATGCCGGCCTGTTCGGCGCCGTCTTCGCTGAGCGCCACGCCACGCTCCAGCCCTTCTTCCGCAAAAGTTCCATCGCGCCGGTTCCGGTAGTAGAAGCTGGGAGTGGAGTCGCAGGCAACGTAAATATCGGGCCAGCCATCGTTATCGAAATCGGCGGCTGCGGCCGTAAATCCGTAGGCCTGGCCCTTGTCCACGCTGGCCGCCTTACTGACGTCGGTGAAATGGCCGGCGCCGTCGTTGTGAAACAGATAGCATCGCCCCATGGGAAGCCCGCGCGGGCCGCAATGGACTGGAATCCCTTTCCAATCGCAGCCGGCCGGCATTTTCATGCCAGTGTTCAAGTCGACGTAGGTGCTGAAGAACAGGTCGAGATGTCCGTCGCGATCGTAGTCGACGAAAGTGCAGCCGGTGCTCCACTGCGGCTTGGACAGCATCAGGCCTGCCTCGCGGGTCACGTCGGTAAACGAGCCGTCGCCGTTGTTGCGGAACAGCACATTCTGGTCGTAATAGGTGAGGAACAGGTCATCCAGGCCGTCGTTGTTGTAATCGCCGATGGTGACGCCGGAGACCCAGCCGGGACGGGCGAGGCCGGATTTCGCAGTGACATCCTGGAACGTCCCATCGCGATTGTTCTTGTAAAGCCGGTTGCCGGCGCCGTCGGGAGTGTCGCCGAAGCGCGTGCCACCAAGAACCAGGATGTCGAGCCAGCCATCGTGATCGTAGTCAAAGAAGGCGATGCCGCAACCGACGGCTTCGAGAATGTAGCGCTTGGCGTCGATACTCCCGTAAATGCTGGGAGCGTTCAGGCCGGCTTGTTGGCTATATCAGTGAACTTCGCATCGAAGGGCAGGCCGGAGCGTCGCCCGCGCTGTTGGGGGCGGACATTGCGAGTGGCCATGCCCTGCGCGAAAATCGACGGCACGGCAGCGGTCGGAACCAGCGCTTGGAGAGCGGCCCTTCGGGTTATGGGACTCGTGATTCTACGAGAATAGCTCGTTGAGAACGCGGGCAGGAGTCACACCGACCAGTGACTCGTTGCGGCCCTCATACGGGAACGTGTTCTTCTTAAAGTCGATGCCTAACAGGTGCTGGACGGTAGCATGAATGTCGCTATGTCCGACCTTGTGTTCCTTGACGGCGGCGTAGCCGAGCTCGTCCGATTGGCCAAAATCAAAGCCGGCCTTCACGCCCGCTCCAGCCATCCACATGCTGAAGCCGTAAGGATTGTGGTCGCGGCCCGGTTTCGAATTCTTGGCCTCGATGGTTGGCAGCCGGCCGAATTCACCGGACCAGACTACCAGCGTATCCTGCAGCTGGCCGCGCTGCTCCAGGTCGATCAGCAGCGCCGACATGCCCTGGTCGATGTATTGGCACAGGCCGGGTAGCTGCCCTTCGATGTTATTGTGAGTATCCCAGTTGCCGCCGCCGCCGCCGTAAACCTGGACGAAGCGGACGCCGCGCTCGGTCAAGCGGCGAGCCATCAGGCACAGCTTGCTGAACGGTCCAGCGACCTTTTCATCGATGCCGTAAAGCTTCTTGGTGGCTTCGCTCTCGTCAGAAAGGTCGGCGACCTTCAAAGCCTCCACCTGCATGCGCGCCGCTAATTCGTAATTGGCGATGCGGGATTCCAGGTCCTGATCGAGCGGATAAGCCTGGTTCTGTTGACGGTCCAGACTTTCCACCATGTTCAGCAATCGCCTTTGTTGATCCAGGCTCATGCTTTCGGGCCGCTTGATGTCGTAGATGGGCGATTGTGCATCGGCGCGCATCGAGGTGCCGTTGTAAATGGGAGGCAGCCATGCGGAAGAGTGCGCGCGCGCGCCGATGGTGGCGCCTTCGCCAAGAGCGATGAAGGCCGGGAGATTCTGATTCTCGGTACCCAGAGCGTAGCTCACCCAAGAGCCGATGGCCGGGAAGCCGGTAGCGCCGCGGCCGGTGACGAACGTGAACTGGGCGGTGGAATGATCGATACGATCGGTTGTCATCGAACGGACGAACGCCGTTTTGTCGACGACCTTCTGGAAATAGGGCAGGAGATTGGAGACCTCGCGCCCGCTCTGGCCGCACTTGGTGAACGGCCAGGGGCTGGCCATGATCTGCTGCGAGCCGTTCAGCGCGCGTCCTTTGATCTCGAACGGCGCAGGCTTTCCGTCGTACTTCAGCAGCGCCGGCTTGGGATCGAACATGTCGATGGTGCTGGGGCCGCCGCCGATGTAGATAAAGATGACGTTCTTGGCCTTGGGGGCGAAGTTCGGAGCTTTGGGTTTGAGGTTGAACGAAGGCGGCAGCATCGCCGACTCGGCCCCAAATAACCGCTCGCTCTGCAGCATCGAGTTCAGCGCCATCGCGCCAAAACCAACGGCTACGTCCTGGAGAATCTCTCTGCGCGATCGGAATCTTTTCATGGCTTCTTTTTTTCTCCCTGTTATTTGCCCGGCTCGTTCTAATGACTATACAAAAAATCGTTGGCCCCAAACATGGCCTGGATGAAGAGGCGGAGGCCTTCTTTGGGATCTGGCTCGGCTGCTATGGAACTCTTCGCAATTTCCATCTCCTTCGCCGACGGCGGACGGTTGTAAGCCTCGTCAAAGGCGAGTTTCACAGCGTCATCGTAGTTGCTATTGGTGCGCTCGAGCACCTGCTGCGTTAATGCCTTGGTGGTACGGAATACCAGCGGATTGTTCAGCAGCGCCAGCGATTGCGTGGGCAGCGAAGCCCGGAACCGCTGAGCTTGATTGTCGGAAGTCATGTCGGGGCAGTCGAAGACATGCAAGAAGGCCACCGATCGAGTCCGGGTTTGCGCCAGGTAGAGACTACGGCGGCCGTTGCCGGAGCCCTTCTTATCGTCTTCCAGCCACTGTCCATCGGGTCCACGCTTGATCGGTTCCTGTTTCCCGAACATCTTGTCGTTGAGAAGGCCGCTCACCTGCAGCATCGAATCGCGAATGGTTTCCGCTTCGAGGCGCACGGGAGCTTTCCGCCATAACAGCTTGTCGGATGGATCGGCCATCATGTACTGGGGAACCTCTGTCGAAGCCTGGCGGTAGGCCTGAGACATCATGATTTCCTTAGTCAACCACTTGAGGTCCCAGTTGTGCTGCTCGAAACTGACGGTCAGGTAATCCAGCAATTCCTGGTGGGTCGGAGGCGCGCCCTGGGTGCCGAAATCGTCCACCGAACGGACGATGCCTTCACCAAAGTGCCATTGCCACGCGCGGTTCACAAAGACGCGTGGAACCAGTGGATTTTCGGGTGAAACCATCCATTTCGCCAGAGTCAAACGCCGGTTGGTGCCGTTCCAATCCGGATGATCTTTCGGGTCGGGGAATTTGAGCGGATTTTCCGGATTGTCCAGAACCATCGGAATTCCGGGCTGCACCTCGGCGCCGGGCGACAGATAATTGCCTCGCTGCAAAATATAGGTGGGCGATGGGGTCTTGGAAACATCCCAGGCGGCCTCGATGAAATTGGCGCCCGACTTGGATTTGTTCCTGCGGTTATAGCGCAGCAATTGAACTTCATCCTTCCACTTCGCCAACTCGGGGAACCGCTTCTCCATCTCCTGGTCGGTGATGAAATCTTTTTGGACGTTGCGGTCGACTTCGAGATCCGGATCCGCTTCAAGGTCTTTCCGCATTTGGGCGCGAAGCTCCGGCGTGAGTTCGTGGCCGGCTTTCAACTCTGCGCGGTATTTCTGGTAGGTCGCTTCCAGCAGATCGTCCATGCGGCGGATGGCTTTGGCATCGCTGCTGGTTACGTCCTTAATCCAGCTCCCGCGCGTAGCGTCGTCCATGTCCAGGACCATGCGGCTCGGCCAGGGTCCGAAATTCAGAGAGCCCGCCACCCAATTCTCCGGGTCCCAGACGGCTTGATAGACCGACATCAGCTTGTAGTAATCGCGCTGCAGGAGGGGATCGAACTTGTGGTCATGGCAGCGCGCGCATCCGATGGTGATGCCCATTGTCGCCGACAGGCTCGTCTCCATGGCCTTTTGCTGGGCGTCGAAATACTTGTCAACTTCGTAGATGGTCTGGTTGTCGGTAATATCGGCAGTGGTCCTCAGGAAACCAGTCGCGGTCAACGGCTCGATCTGGTCCGGCGTGGGCCGCGAGCCCGGCTTGTAATTGACCAATTGATCGCCGGCCATTTGCTCGATCAAGAACAGATCGATGGGTTTATTTTTGTTGAAGGCGTTGACCACGTAGTCGCGATATTTCCAGGACACTTCGCGGTCGGTATCCCCGGCGTCGCCACGGGAGTCCGAATAGCCTGCCACGTCCAGCCAATGGCGGCCCCATTGTTCGCCGTAGTGCGGGGAAGCGAGCAAGCCATCGATGAGCGATTCCCAAGCCTTGGGCGATTTGTCATCGACGAATGCCTTCACTTCGGCGGGAGTGGGCGGTAAGCCAGTGAGATCCAGATAGGCGCGGCGAATCAAAGTGACCCGGTCCGCTTCGGGCTCCATCTTCCAGCCCTTTTGTTCGAGTTTGGCGAGGATAAACGCGTCAATCGCGGTCCTGGCCTGGTCTTTGTTCTTGACCTCCGGCACGGCGGCTTTCACCGGTTTGCGGAAGGCCCACCATTCGCGGCTCTTCTGCGTAATCTTGGCGGCTTCACGAGCTTGGATGGCCGCTTCCGATTCCTCAGTGGCTGGGAATCGCCCCTGTTCGATGTAGGCGTGAATGAGTTGCTTTTCTCCGGCGGTCAGCTTGCCGCCCTGGGGCATCTGATCGTTCTCGATCATTTTCCACAGCATGCTGCGCTCCGGCTTGCCCGGCGCGATTACCGGCCCGCTGGAGCTCCCAGCCATCATCCCGGAGAACGAGCTGAGGTCCAGGCCAGCCATTTTCTGTTTATCACCGTGACACATGACGCAGTTCTTTTCCAGAACCGGCATGATCTCGCTTTTGAACAGTGGTGCTCGCTGCGCAAACGCCGGAACGGCGATCAGGCTGAGCGCGATGCCCAGACGCACGCAAGCTGGCTGGAACCCTGTTCCTTCTGAAAGTGACATTAGACGCCTCCCAACACAGGAACCTACAATGGCCATTTGAGCACCGATTCTGTCAAGAGACAAGTTTCAAAGCGTCTGTTGCGGGCTGTTACGGTACTTTTTTTGCCGATATTTGGCGCACAGGGAGATGATCGGGTGAATTTGGCGGTTTTATTTAAACACCACGTTATTGTGGTGTAATCTAGCCTCAGCGCTTTGGAAGCAACCATTCGACTGTATCAGCGGACGACCCTCGGTTCTCATGTGATGGCGAAGGCCGGACCAGGGGTCCGGCGCGGACGAGGGCGTCCGCCCCACCGCGAGTTTTGTGACGAACTTCTGACTCAGCACATTAGGACGTTGTGCTTTTCCATCGAACGCCCAAATCGAGGGGCTTGTGACAATAGGCCAAGCTTCGCTCCATATGGTCCAACTGTTGGACCTTGAGCGCTTCGATATACCGGTCGCGGGCTTCGGGAAGGTCGGCCATCAAATGCGGCTTGTCGTAAGGACGTCCGCGACGGGCCAAAGCGAGAAAACGTTCGAAGTCGCGAGAACGGCCTTTCGGGAACCACTTGGTCCAGAATTCATCGGAGTAAACCGGAAGAACGACCGGCGGCCGTGCCGTAATTGGCTTGCAATACACATAGACCTGCTGCGGAATGAGCTGAGCGGCGCGAGCGACCAAGGCTTTGAAATCGATGGTCCCCTCGCCTAACGGCACCCACTGGACGGCAACTCCATCGGGATGCTCATAGACGACGGAATCGCGCAGGTGGAAGCTCACCGCAAGCGGCCCGAGCTCTTCCACGGTCGTCATGGGATCTTCGGCGACGAAAACCGGATTACCGGTATCGAGGTATGACCCGACGAACTCTTTGCCGGCCGTTTCGATGACTTGACGGGTCTGCCACGCCATCAGCTCCTTGTGATTCTCAATGGCGATCTTGAGCCCCGCGTCCATCGCCTGGCTGCGGACTTCGCGCAGGATCTTGATCCCGGTTTCCATGTGCGGTTCCACGGGACCATTGTCCGGCATGCTGTACCGGTCGCCCGCGAGCAAAGCGCGGACGATGGGCGATCCCATGGCCTTGGCGCGCTCGACGTTCTTACGGAGCTCAGCCACGGACCGTGGGTAATCATCCGGCTTTTTGGGCAGTAACGCTCCGCCGCCGGTTTCGAGATGGAATCCCAGATCTTTCGACCAGGCCCGGACCTCGGCCCAGTGGTGAGGGTCCATGACGCCGGGATCCACGGAATCTTGAAGAAATACCGCATCGAGCTTTTGCTTGACGCAATAGTCCATCAACTGCCGGTCGTTCCAGCGCAAGAAACGGAGGCAATAGGTGTTGATTCCGAGTGGCCACCGTCGGGACGGCGGCAAGGCTGCACGAGCGGACGCGACGCCGAGAGTTGAACCAATCAGAGTGGAGCCAAGAAAACTGCGGCGAGTCATCCCTCACCGAGTATACTGCCGGATTACTTCAGCGTGAAGCCGCCGGGTAGTCGGATAAATTGGTTGAAGGCGTTCTAATCTACGCGTCCACAGCTCCTACGCAACCTATAGTTCGTAGCGTGCGGAGCTAGGAGAGTTTTGGATTGAGGAAAACGTATAGCGCGGCAATCCTATCGTCGCGGACAATGATAACGTCCAGCCCGGTATAATCGGGAGCTTCGCCTCTCGGACCCGAACCCCAGGCGAGAATTCCACAGTTGTGAAGAGCTTGGGCCTCCCCATGAGGCGTGTATGTAAAATGCGGGTGGGTCGCGCGAAGGTCACCAGCGAACTTGTCCAGAGCGTCGCGTCCGACGAACACGCCTGGCGGAACATAGAGTACGCAATCGTCGGTGTAGAACTGGTCAATGGCTGCACGGCGGCGGGAGGCATCACCCTCGCCGAAGACCTCCTGTAGGTTCCGATGAAGAAGTTCAATGATTCGCTCGCTCATAACTGGCGCGCACCACCATATCGAAGACGACAAGTGGATGTCAACCAGCTCAGTCTTTGATCAACCAACGCTACTTAGGCAGAATGTCGCCGTACTTGGGAATGATAACCTCCCGCACGTACTTATCTTCGTCTCGAAGCGCCTGGATGACGCCTTTGACATCCATGGCTTTCACAGCCGCTTCAATGAGGGCCGCGCCTTGTTTACCGAGCCGCTCCCGCTCCTCGGCGGTGATCCTGGTATCTAATGGCCTGACGCTCCCGTGATTCCCATCCGCCTCATAGGTGCCGACTGCACTGCTGCCCGGAGCGAGAGAGCTAAGTTTCCGCATGCTATCAGGCGGCTTGGGCAGCGCGGGAGCCGACGAAACCGGAATATCCAGGCTGAGCGGAACCTCATTGAGACGGCCGACGATTTGATACGCGCCGTAACCTACCGCGCGGAAATTATTGGATTCGGTGGCACGCGGGGCGGCGCCTTTTGCCTGGGCATTTTGCAGGATCCGGCCGGTTTCGACATAGAGGATGGGATCCTTGGTCTCCTCGAAGAACTCTCGAACCAGCGCGCCCACGTATTGATTCGACGGACCGTGCGCGGAGGTGTAGACCTGCCGGCGGAAGCCCTGGCGCAGTAACGAACGCGCGATCTCCTTCAAGTAAGCCAGGCCGACGTCCTGCGAAACGTAGACGCTGCCTCGGCCGGTAATCGTAACGCCCGGATAGAAGTACATGACGTGAGGCAGCACCAGGCCGTCCGCCTCTTCCGCCATCTTCAGCGCATACGCCTCGGCCATGGTGTACTCGAGATCGGTGGGAAACGCACCCATCGATTCGACGGTGCCGACGGGAATGAAAATCACGTCATTCCGTTTAAGGTATTCCTCGATCTCCGGATTCGTCAAAGCCGTCAGATAACGCGTACGCATCGGACGGGGAGTAGTCTGGCCCCGGGCTGCCATCGGGGATAAAGCACTGGCGAGAATTAGCGCGGCAATCCACTTGAGCATTGATGTCTCCGTATTTTTTATTTCCAGAACGTATCACTTCCAGAACGTGTCAGGGATGGCGCGGAACGACACTGGCCAGACCTTCAAAATCGTATCGCGGTAGACCTCGGCTTCAATCACCATCTCCCAGGAATCCGGAGACCCGCCCTTGGTCCACTGCTCATCCAGGAGTTTCAAGCCGTCGAGCGATAACAGCATGGTCGTCATGCTGGTGAGAGTCCGGCCCATGAGCAGCAGCGACCGGGTGTGTTCGGGCCGGGTCGGCAACATAACGATGATCGCTGGGAAGACTTTGCGGTCCGAGGAATAATCGACTTCCCGATACTCCGCCGGTTCTCCAGGTTTGGGATTCCGGTTCCCGACCAGGTCGGGCTCTACCTGCGCGATGTAGAAGTTCGTTTTCTTCACCAGGCGATCGAGATAGACCGCGGTGCGCGGCATCCCGAAGAAGATAGTATTCTGAGCGGCGAAAGAATCAGCCGCAAATTTGCGAGACTCGATCAGTTGAACTTGCTGTCCAGCTTGCTCGAGGTACTGCAGGACTTTGACTCCCGCGGTCATTTCCATAGCGCCGACGTAGATCTGGGAGAGTGCGGGAGGTCCCCATTTCTGAGCCATATCCCGGACAAACGGGGATGCCTGCCAATTTTCGAATTCAGAAATCTTCAGGTCCCTGACCAAAACACGGTGATCGGGCCAGGAGAAATATAGGGGGCTCGGCAGGACGATGACCGTCGGTTTTCCGGCCACCAGAAATGATTTCCAGAACCGCGGCAACGGAGCCGGCGGGGCGGGGAAGTTGGCACGCAGCACCCGGTTTTGAATGACCAGACCCAAACAGAGAAGCACCAAGACGGTAACAATTCCGGCCGCGGTCCAAAGGTAACGCCTCGGCACGGCAGCCAGAGGCGACACCGGAGTAATCTGGGGTGGTTCGTAAACCCAGTGGAGCTCATGCCGGCCCAGCGGAATGGATAGCCGCAAGGGGAAGGAGTCGCCGGCCGTTTCGTAGAATTCCTTCAGCTTGGCACGGAGCCGCGCGACTTGGACTCGGACGGTGGAGTCTGTTTTGGGGTCAAATTCCGGTGATCGCCCGAGCGCGTCAACTGCAATCGCATACTCGCTGATTGGTTCGCCCTGGTGCTTCCACAGATAGAGAAGCAGCGTACGCATCATCGGTGCAGAGCGAAATGTGTCGCTTTCGACTACCTGGGTGATGAGTTCGTCCAGGCCGGTTGGGGGTCCAGTACGACGCGGCTGGAGAGCATGCCTGCTCAGGATCTGCATCCGGGTACAATTCTGCAACAATCGTGCCAGGAGCGCAAGCGCCTTTTTTGCAAGCGCGTACCAGACCGAGAAAACGCCGCGCTACACCGTAACTTAGACGCGTAACAGGCCGCAACACGGCCTGGATTCTGGTAGCATACCCCCTGGATGGAAGGCACTACTTTCGAAGAGCTGCAGGAAGCTTTTCAGGCCGATGGTCCAGCGGCGGCGTTCGAGCTTTTGACACGCACGGCGCTCGAAGCGAAGGATTATCGCCTGCTGTTTGGCGCGCGGATGATCCAAGCCCGGCACGGCTTGAGGCTTCCGCTGATCGAGAGTGAACCGACCATCCATCTTGCCGGCGACGAGTTGGCCCGCTATCAGAAAGCTCTCAATGAAGCCGCGCGCGAGACGGGTGAGCTGTTTCTGGCGGAAGGCGATATTGTAAGCGCGTGGACATATTTCAAGGCTCTCGGCGATCCGGCGCCGGTTGCCGCGGCAATTGAAAAAGTTCATGGCGGTGAGCAGCTCGATCGGGTGATTGAGATCGCCTTTCACGAGGGAGTGAATCCACGCAAGGGTTTCGAACTGATCCTGGAACATCATGGGATTTGCAGCGCGATCACACTGTTCGGGTCCAACCGCGATTACGCGACCCGCCAGCATTGTCTACGGTTGCTGGTGCGCACTCTTTACACACAATTGACGGCTGGTTTGAAGGAAACAGTCGCCAGCGTGGAAGGCGCCGCGGACGACGATGCCAGCCTCGCGGAGTTGATCGCGGGCCGTCCCTGGCTGTTCGAAGGGAACAGCAGCTACGTCGATAGCACTCATTTGACTACGCTTTTGCGATTCAGTCCCGAGCTCGAAGACGCCGAGAGCCTGCGAATGGCCGCGGAGATGGCGGACTATGGCCGATGCCTGGCGCCCATGTTTCATTTTCGCGGCGACCCGCCTTTTGAGGACACCTACGCCGATCACGCCGTGTATCTGCGGGCGATGCTCGGCGAAGAAGTGGACGGCGCCATCGGACACTTCAAGAAAAAAATGGCTGGGACCATTTCGGTTTCCAGCGCAGTCTCCGGGGACACTACGCCGGCCGAGGTCTTGATCGAGCTGCTGGTGCGGTTGGGCCGGTACGCGGAAGCCATTGAGGCCTCCCTGGAATTTTTTCCGAATTCGAGCCGTGCCCCAATGAGTTGCCCGTCGGCCATCCAGCTATGTCAGATGGCGGGTGACTATCGACGGCTACGCGAGTTGGCGCTGGAACGCGGCGATTTGCTGGCTTTTGCAGCCGCGGTCATTCAAGGCTAAGGTATACTTTTCCGAGGAAGGTTTTAAAAATGTTTGAACATCGACGATCTATGAACATGAAAATGATGCGGCTGATAATTTTTGGGGTTACCAGCTTCGTGGCCCTCCAGACCGCGCCCTTGTGGAGCCAGGTTCGCCCGCTGCACACGCGCGATCTGAGCCGGCTCAGTCAGGTCCAAGTGGCCAACTACCTGAAGCGCAGCGATATTATTTTCATTCCGCTGGGTGCGGTTGAGACCAATGGCACCATGCCTAGCGATCGGGACTACGTTTCACCGCTGGGGGTGTCGATGGCGATGGCGGACGAACTCGATGCATTGTACATGCCGGGCCTGGTTTGGTCGTATCCCGGCACGACGATGATTGCTCCCGCCACGGTCAATATTTCGCCGACCGAAGGATTAAATTTTCTGAGAGCAGTTGCGGAATCGCTGTTGCATCAAGGTTTCAGGCGGCAGGTGTATATTTCGATGGGTCAAGGTCCAGCGCCGTTAACGGCCGGGACGCTGGTCCGGGAATTTTATGATCAGGAGCACGTGCCGATTCTATACATCGATATGGATGCTTACCTGCCGAAGCTGAAGCTGCCTCCGGACGCCAGGAACAAACTGATGTACGGTACGCATTACATAACGGGCCGAATTATTGATATCCCATGCAAGGGCGACTACGGGGAAGCGGAGTCGGAGCCGGCCGGACCAATTCCCGAGAATACCGGGTTAGCGGGCTTATCGAAACTTGGTTATTCGGGAAGTCTGAGCCTGGGGTCATGGGTTCCCGATGTGATGGCACATGGGAACGGGAAACCAGTTTTACCGGCTAATCCGGCCGAACGCGAGGAGTGGGGCAAACAAGGACAGGCCCAGCTTATCGCCATCGTCAAACAGATGCACTTGAAAGAAGCCATGGACGACCTGAAAAAGCATGACGACTATACGAACAACGTACTTGTGCCCAAATTTGGAAAGATCTTGCCTGGCACGCACTGATCGAGTTGAGCTAATCTCAAAGGAGTACCGAGGAGGGTAAATGCGTTTAAATCGCTTCGCCATCGCGTGTTTGGCGCTGTGTTTCATCGGCTTGGTTGCGGTCCCCAGCGCCGCGCCGCAGGAGAAATACAACCGCGATGCTTATGCGCGAGAGTATGTTCAGTTTCTGGTGCAGGAGCTCGATCAGTGGACCAAGGGATTCCCTCGCCAGTTTTATGCAGCGCTCCTGCAGCCGCCTCGGGACTCCAGCAAACTATCGGAAAGCGCCAAGGCGGGTCCGAGCGACCTCGGCGATTCGGTGAAACAGCTGGCGTCGATTAGCAGCGGCAAAGACATCCTCTCCAACGGTGACTTCCGGAATCAAGTGGACAAGACTCTGGCCGCGGCCAAGCAGGTCAATCTGGCCATGTCGAGCCAGAGGTTTCCGGATCCCTTGCAAAGTGATTGGGAGCAGATCCGCACCGCCTTAAATAGTCTCGCTGACATTTATAAAGTCGAAGCGCTCGCCGCTTTGGAGCCTCCCGCCCCAGGCCGAGGCGGCGGTCGTGGTGGAGCTCCCGCGGTTGCTGCCGCTCTGCCTCCTGGCGCCATTGCCGGCTACATCGTCGATCAAAAATGCTCCGCTAATGGCAAGGGAATGTGGACCAACGTCGCTTGCGTCGAGCGGTGTGTGCGCGATGGTGACAAGCTTGTGCTGGTAACCGAGGAAGGCAAGGTTTTCCACATCGCCAATCAGGACAAGATCACGTCTGAATCTTACGGCCAGAAAGTGATCATCACCGGCAAGACCGAAGGCGAGATCATTACCGTCGAAACACTCAAGACTTCGTAACCGGGGTCGCGGGGCGAATCAACAGAAAAACTAGAATCGTAGCGACGATCGGCAGGAGACTTGCGCCTATCAGCACAGGCTCGAAGGAATAACGATCAGTCACTTTGCCGATCAGAAAAGTGGAAATGATTGTTCCGATACCCGCGGCGGCCCCGCTCATTCCACTAACGGTCGCAACGGCGTTGCTCGGGTACAGATCCGCCGGAAACGTCAGACCCATGGTGGACCAGGCAGCGTAAGAAAACGTCGCCGTGGCAAAGAGAGCGATGATCACCGTGAAGTTCGAGATCGCAACGGTGGGGATCAGCAGAGTCATGCCGATACCACCGAGCAGCACGACCAATTTTCGGGCCTTTAATACCGGCCAGCTGCGGCGAATGCAATAGCTGGAGAGGCCCCCGCCGGCGAAATTACCGAGATCCGCTGCGAGGAAGGGAATCCAAAAGCCCAACAGCGTATCCTCCAGTTTGAAGCCTTTTGACACCAGGTAAATCGCGAACCAGTCGGTGACGAAGAACCAGACCGGATCGGTCAGCGCTTTGCCGAGCACGATGCCCCAGGTTTCTTTTCGACGCAGCAACGCCGCCCAGGAGTGTCCTTGGTCTTCGATGAAATCATCCTCAGGAATTGCAGGAATTGGCGTGGAGGGATAAACCAGACGCCACACCAGCAGCCACGCGATTCCCAATACTCCCGTGACAACGAACGCCGGCCTCCAGCTTCCAGACACCGAATACAGCCAAATCACCATCACTGGGGCGATAGCGCCGCCGACGGCCGAGCCACTGTCGAAGATGGCGACGGCTAGACCACGCTCGGATTTCGGGAACCACTCCGAGACAGCCTTGGTCGCGCCAGGCCAGTTGGCTGCCTCGCCGGCGCCGAGCAAAAACCGGAACGCGGCGAAGCTCGCGAGACCAGTGGCCAGGGAGGTCGCTACAGCGACAGCCGAATACCAAAGGACCGCCAAAGACAATCCACGCCTGGTGCCCAGCCGGTCGAGCACTCTCCCGGAGACTGGTTGAAAAATCGCATAGGCCGCTCGAAATGCGATGACGAGCAGCGCGAAGTCAGAATTCGACCATGCGAATTCGCGCTTAAGATACGGCGCCAACACGCTGAGCGTCTGGCGATCGATGTAATTGATGGTGGTTGACGCGAACAGGAGGGTCGCGATCCACCAGCGGAACCGCGTGGACCTGCTTCGCGAAGATAGAGGAGCGGTCAGGTTCTAATGCTCCAACGCAGCGAGTTGCTTCTCGATCGAAGCGCGAGCCGACGGCACATATCGCAGAGCGTTGGCGTAGTAGACTTTGCGAAGCACGTCATCCGGCAGGCCGATGCCGGAGATTCTCCAGCGGCCATGCAGTGGAGCGCCAGTCGGCGAGCGCAACTGCGCGGGATGGTCGAAGTGTTCGTCGAAGGTCTCAAGAAATCTCCAATGCGGCACCCAGAACTCGTCGATTCCACGGCTAGGATTTCCATCCGAGCCAAACAGAATGCGGTCCTGATACTTCAGGAAAAACTTGCGGATCATCAGGGGCGCCCGTCCGAGATCCTGAACCGAGGCTGACAATTCGACATCGGCGTTGGGGTACTTATCCAGCAAAGCGGCGACTTTATCCATGTCGAAGTACAGCATTGCCATATGCGCGTTGATGAAGCGAGTTTTCGGGTGCCGGGCGTGTATGTTTTCGCGCGCCTTCTCGATGGTTTCGTGGGTTGGATAGCCGTTGTGATAGTAGTTTCCCTCCGGACTGCTGCGCCACAGACCAGCTTCATAGCGCTCGTTCTCGGGACCGATGGGAAGAAAGCGGCCGATCGAATCGCTGAGGTGAATCATGACCGGCTTGTTGTAGCGCGCGCACATCTCCCAGATCGGATCGAGCCGCGCGTCGTCAGCCTGGATGAAAGAGCCGTCGCGATTCTTGAATTCGAGGCCCAGATCTTTCCAAATCTTCAGTCCTTGAGCTCCCGCGCGAAAGCAGCGCTCCAGCTCCGCGGTGGCTCGCTGCGACCAGCCTGGATCGTTTATTCCTTCCCAGTTGATCCTCGCGAATTCAATGATGCGGTCCCGGTAGGGCTCGCTCATCTTCATGTTCTGGTCGAAAGCCTTTCCGAAGCCGCCGTCCATATTGCAGATGACGCCGATACCAGTCTTATCCATGAGGCTGACCATCTTCCGATAGTCGGCGTCGGTTTTCAAAGATCCGGCGTGGAGATGGATATCGAGGACGGGAAACTTGGCACGAGTAATCTCGGTCCGGGGAAGTTTCATCAAGGCTTTTGGCATGGCCGGTACTTCAGGAGCGGGATGAAAGTCGGGATTCCCGGGAAATTGCGGAGCCTTGTCTTTCGCCCCGGATGTTTGAGCCGAACAGGTCCAGGCGCCGGCCGCAATCAACAATGCCAATGTACGTAAGTGTCCTAGCATGGCGATGACCTCCTAACCATGGATCGATTTATATTGATCCAGATCACGCTTGACCGTTTCCAGCGGCGTTAATTCGGTTGCGCCGTGCGTCAGCAGATAATACTTCACGCCGCCCACACTCTCGGCGGTGGCGAAGACATCCTTCCAGGGTGTATCTCCTTTGCCGAGCGCCGGCGCGTGCCGGTTCGAATCGAGAGGACCTTCTGTGAGGAGGAGGCATTCGGTCTTTCCCGGATACTCTTTCATGAAGGCGACCGGATCGGTGCCGGCCCGGCGGCAAACCTCGACGTCCACGTGGAAGACCAAATCTTTCGATTGGGCCAGAATGTCGATCGGCCTCAATCCGTCTTTGGTCTGAAATTCCACCGCGTGGTTGTGAAAGCTGCACGCCATTTTGGTTCGTTTCAGAGTCTCGGACGCGCGTTGGAGAACGTCAGTAAGCTCCTTCCAGGCGTCGGCGTCCGAGGTTGCCTTGGCGTGGTAGCCGATGCCAGTTGGCGTGGTTGCCAGTCCCCGGACGCAACAGACCGTTTGCGCGCCGAGGATTTGATTCAGCTCGATCATGGCTTTCATCTGGTCGCCGGGTAGGAAGAATTGCGGTTCAGTGTGAGTGGCGAGAACCTTCAGTTTTAGGGAATCAAGCAGCGCGCGAACCTCCTTGGCGCGAGCCGGTGTCCAGCTCTCATATTGAGTGAGCTCGAGGCCCTCATAACCCATCTGTGCAACGGCTGTGAGTGTTCCATTGAAATCCTTCTTCCAGTCGTTTATGACCGCGTAAATGAGCAATCCGACAGGAATGTGTTTCCTCTTTTGCGCAAAGGCCGCGGATGAGGAAGCCGCAGCCAAGGCGAGAAAGCCTCGGCGTGAAAGGGATTCTTTAGTCATCATGCATAGGAACAATATCATAATTGATGACGTGGGCTCTCGTTCTTCGCTCTGTCTGATTGCGATTCTGTTGCTGGCGGCTTGCTCGCGCCCTCCGTCTTCGGCTCGTAACGACGAGCGCGATTTCCCTGGCTTGCCAAAATTGACGCTGACCAATTTTCGCCCACAGATCCGGGACCAAGTGCAGAAGGCCTACGAAGGGGTCGAAGCGAAACCCCGGGATGCGGAAGCGAATGGCCGCATGGGGATGCTCTTGCAGGCGTTTTCGCAGTTCGAGTCGGCGGAACTTTGCTATCGGCGGGCGCGCATTCTCGATCCCAAGAAGTTTCAGTGGGCTTACTACCTCGGCCTCACTCAATCGCTGGATGGAAAAAATGAAGAGGCCTCGCGGACTTTGGAGGATGCAACGCGTCTGGATCCGCAGTATCTTCCGGCTCGGATGAAGCTGGCTGAAGTGCTCTTAACGCTGGGCCGCCAGGACGAAAGCCAAAAGATCTGCGAAGCCATCGTCAAGGATGATCCTCAGTTCGCACCGGCTTATTACTGGCTGGGACGAGTGGATGCGGCCAAGGGTAACGTGCCTGCGTCTATTGAACAGTACCGCAAGGCTTGTCAATTGTGGCCCAGCTTTGGCACCGCGCACTATGCGCTGGCGTTGGCTTACCAGGGAACGGGTGCGACTGCTGAAGCGCAGCAGCACATGGCTGCTTATCGGAAATACAAAGCGGATGGGGACCCGCAGCCTGAAGATCCACAGCTCGAAGCGGTCCGGTCGCTCGATAACACGGCGCTGGCTCATCTGATGAAGGGAGTCGATTTAGAGAACGCGGGGCAGTTGGATAACGCCATCGCCGAGCATGAAGAGGCGGTGAAGCAGGACCCCAAGCTCGCCCAAGCGCACGCGAATCTGATCGCGCTTTATGCGCGCGCCGGACGCGCCGACAAGGCTGAGGCGGAATATAAGGCAACAGTCGGAATCAATCCCAACCTTCCCCAGAGCCACTACGATTACGGTGTACTTCTGGTGAGCCAGCGGCGCTACCGCGAAGCTGAGGATGCTTTTCGGAAGGCCCTTGAGAGCAGTCCGAATTATGCGGAAGCGCACAGCAACTTAGGCGCGATGCTGGAGCTTCGAGGAAAGCCGGACGAAGCCATCCAGCAATACCAGGCGGCTGTCGATGACAAACCGAATTATCGGATGGCGCATTTTCAACTGGGGCGCTTGCTGCTGATGAAGAACCGAACCAGCGAAGCGATCGCCCAGCTTTCGCAGACTGTCGGACCGGAGGATGGCGACACGCCGCGCTGTCTGTATGCACTGGGGGTGGCGTACGCTGAAGCCGGCGACTTCGCGAACGCCGAGCGTTACCTCCGGGATGCGGGGCAGCGAGCCAATTCCTTGGGCCAGAACCAGCTACTCGCACAGATTGAAGCAACTCTTCGCAAAGTGTCGGAGAGGACAGGACGTTGAGATCCCGGCGTCTGTTCATTATTCCAGCTTTTTGCTTTTTGCTGAACTGCTCGACGCGGCCGGTGGTGGAGCACGCGGGCCCAATGTTCCGGGACGTGGCAGCCGAGACTGGATTGCGATTCCAGCATTTCACCGGAGCGACTGGACAGTTTTATCTTCCCGAAATCATGGGCTCCGGCGTCGCCCTGCTCGATTACGACGGCGATGGAGACCTGGATATCTTTCTCATGCAGGGAACTGTTCTGGAGCCGGGCAGGAGTTTGAGCGATGCACGTTTCCCGCCGTCTGTTGACTCGAAGCCTGGGAATCGCCTGTTCCGCAACATGCTCAAAGAGACGGGCAAGCTGCAATTCGTGGATGTCACCGAGCAAGCCGGTTTGAACCACGTGGATAACGGCATGGGCTACGGCATGGGTGTCGCAGTGGGCGATTACAACAACGACGGGTATCCCGACCTTTTCGTGACCAACTTCGGCTCGAATATTCTGTATCGGAACAATGGGAACGGAACATTCACGGATGTCACTCGTGAAGCCGGTTTGGCGGATGCCGGATGGAGCGCCAGCGCCGCCTTCGTCGATTATGACCGGGATGGTTATCTTGACCTGTATGTCACCCATTACCTCGACTTCACTGTTCGCGGAAACAGGGAATGCTTCGATCCGGCAGGGGAGCGCGATTACTGCCCGCCTACTGCCTACAAGGCGGTGTTGCACAAACTCTACCGAAACCTGGGCAACGGCAAGTTCCAGGATGTGACGCACGCCGCGGGGATAGACGCCGCGGTTGGCCCGGGTCTAGGCGTCATCTGCGCGGATTTCAACGGCGACGGTTGGCCGGATATTTACGCGGCCGATGACGGAGCGGCAAATTTGCTGTGGCTGAATAACCGCAACGGAACTTTCCGCGAAGCCGCGCTGCTATCGGGTGTCGCGTATTCTGAGGACGGCGTGGCGCGAGCGGGCATGGGCCTGGCGGCCGGCGATTTCGATGGCACGGGCAACGAAAGCATCTTTGTCACAAACCTGACCAGGGAAGGGGCCGGCCTTTTTCGCAACAAAGGCCACGCCGAGTTTACCGATGCCACGAGGGAATTCGGCCTCTATCAGCCGACGTTTCCTTACACCGGGTTCGGCGTCCACTGGTTCGACTACGATAATGACGGCCGGCCGGATCTGTTCATGGCCAACGGCGCAGTAACGATCGTGGAGAGCCTACGGGGCGCGCCCTATCCGTATCATCAAAGAAATCTGCTGCTGCATAACGAGGGCACTCGATTCCGGGAGACCAGCGGCGAGGCGGGGCCACCGTTTGAGCTTTCCGAAGTCGGTCGCGGGGCGGCTTTCGGCGACATCGACAACGATGGCCGGGTCGACATCGTGGTTACGAACAACAATGGGCCGGCGCGGCTCCTACTGAATGAAACCATTCCGAAAAATCACTGGCTGGAGATCCGGCTGCAGGGTGTGAAGTGCAACCGCGACGGAATCGGCGCTAAAGTGGCCGTGCTGCGGGAAGGACAAAAGCCTCTGTGGGGCCGAGTTCACACCGATGGCAGCTATCTGAGCGCCAGCGATATTCGGGTGCACTTCGGCCTCGGGCAGAATCCGAAGGCTCAAGTGCTGGTGGAGTGGCCCGATGGATCCAAAGAAAAATGGGACCACGTGCGTGCGGATTCACTGATCACGCTGCGGCAGGGCACGGGAAAATCTCCGTAAGGCACGCCGTTAACCGCTCAGAGCATCCTTGCAAAACTGAACGCACTTGGCCAGTTCCGCCATGATGTTGGAGCCTTCTGGAACGGGATACTCCTGTTCAATGGTCGCCTGGAATTTATATTTCTCGGTCTGCATCAAGCGAAGGACCTCCTTCACCGGAGTGTCACCCTGCCCCCAAGGCACGTTCGGACCGTTGTTGCGCTTTCGGTCCTTCAAATGAATGTGCGTAATGCGGTCATGATGCTTCTTGATGTATTCGACCGGAGAGAAGCCATTACCGGCAAAAAAGTGGCCGATGTCGAGGTTGATGCAGTTGTACTTGGAGTACGACATGGCCGTCTCCCAACTCTCCGGTCTGCCGAAGGCCTCCGGGCTGGTAACGTCGGCGTGACCATGATAACCGATCCTCATTTTGTGCTTATCTCCGAATGCGCCGAGCCGTTTGGTTCGGCTCAAGGGGATTTCACAGGAGATGGCAGTGGCGCCCAGAGCTTTTGCGAGATCAAAGCAATAGTCGACTTCATCATCCGCCATCGCGTCGATCCCATCGAACTTGACGATTTCGATCGGGACACCTTGATCCTCCCATTTCTTGCGGAAGGGTTTGACCTTTTCCATGGAGACGGCCAGCCGCCACTTCCGCAGCTCTCCCGCTTTGGCGCGCTGTGCGGCTTCCTGCTCGGAAGTCAGAGGAGCGCGGCCTCCCTTTTGCGCGCCTTCGCCACCACGCGCCCCGCCGCGCCCGCCACCTCGGGCGGGAACTAAATTGGCAGGCACGCCCAGAAAAGCCTCCACTGGTTGCGATCGCAATTCGATGGCGTTCAGCCCCAGTTGAAGCATGGCATCCAGGATTTCATCACCGCTGGCGCTCATGTTGCGCATGCTGTACGGCATGTTGATGCCGATTTGTACGCCTCCAAACTTCGAGTTGGGCTTCGCCATCAGCTTCGCTACGGGAAGCGCGGCCAAAGCCATCTTGCCCAGCGCACGTCGAGTGTAAGTCATCTTTGTTCCTTCCGTGAAAGCGGTCTGGTCATGGATGATATCATTTGAAGGCCATGTCGTTCAGAATCAACCAATCCTTGCTATCGCGCCGGCAGTTCGCCGTATTCGCCGCCGCATCCGCGGCAGGGTTGAACGCATTAGCCAAGACGGAGTTTCCTGTTGGACTGCAACAAACCGCCGTAGGCCGCAATATTCAGCAAGACTTGCACGGCACACTTCGCGCTGTAGCCAAGATGGGCTACGACGTCATCGAGTTCTCCGCGGGATCGTTCATGAACTGGAGTCCAGATCAGGCCCGCGAGGTTCGGGCTCTGCTGGACGAGATCAATCTCAAGTGCAGATCAACCCATAACGAAATTGTGTCGTTCACGGGCGACGGGTTGTCAAAATCCATCGAGTTAAATCAGATTCTCGGCTCGCGCACGCTAGTATCGGTCAGGGGGCCCGGCCCAACTCCCGGCGGCGGAGCTGCGCGCGGAGGAACACCGGCAACGCCACCCACGCTCGATGCCTGGAAGCGATTCAGTGAACAACTCAGCCAGGCAGCCGGCCGGATTCGCAGCGCCAAAATGACCTTGGGTTTTCATAACCACGGCATCGAATTCCAGCCGGTGGAAGGTACGCGGCCGATTGACATTCTCGCCGCGAACCAGGACATCACATCGTTTCATTTGAATATTGGCTTGTGTCTGCAGGCGGGCGGCGACCCGATCGCATTTATCCAACAATGCCCTGGACGCATACAGTCGCTTTTGATTCAGGATTACAAAGGCCAGGCGCGCTGGAAGGAGATCTTCAGTGCAGCAGAAGGGAAGGGCGGGCTTCAGTTCTACCTGATCCAACGGACCGACGGTCTATTTTTGGTCCAACGTGAGGGCAACGACCTGCTCGATTTCGCCCAGCAGGACCTGCAGTATTTTCGCCGGCTCCACGGCTGAGTGATAGCAGAATAGAAGACAGAGGGAAAACTATATGAAGAAGCTTGTTCTAGCAGCAATGTTATTGACGGTTTGCGGATGGGCGCAGCAGCGGCCGCGCTTGGTGGGTCTGTCGCACATAGCCGTTCGAGTGAAGGATCTGAGAGCGGCGCGCCATTTCTATGGCGATCTACTGGGGTACCAGGAGGCTATCACGGTCCGCAAGGACGAGAGTGCTGTAGTAGGCGGCGGTCTTGCGCAGGACCAGGTGGCGGCGGTTTTTTTCAAGGTCAATAACCGGCAGTACATCGTGGTGATGCCCGAGACGTCGCCGGACCAGCCGCGCTACGTCGGCGCCGCCATTGAGACCGACAACGCCGAGGGGATGCGGGCATTCCTTAAATCGATAGGCTATGCCGTGCCTGACAAGGTCGACAAGACGCCCACTTACGATCTCGCGTTTCACGTCAAGGACCCGGATGGCAACTTGTATGAGATCATGCAGTACACGCCGGAGAGCCTGAGTGTGCAGACTCTCGGGAAGTTCCTGAGTGATGACCGAGCCTCCACGCGCATCCTGCATGTGGGAATTTCAATCTCCAAACAGGAGTCCGCCGACTTCTATCTGAAGGCCTTTTCGCTGCGCGAATTCTGGCGCGCCGATCCCACCATGACCGCGCCGGGCAGGCCCAGGGCCACGCCCACCGATGGGCCAATACTGGCGAGCCTTTCGAATTTGAAGCTGCCTGAAGCCGACGATTACATCGAGTGGAGCCTGATGCATGCACGGCCCGCGGGCGCTCGGTCCGCGAATAACGCCACCAATGGCGGCCGGGGCGCCGGAGCACCTACGGTTGGCGGGGGGCACATCGCGCTGCTGGTGCCGGATATGGCCAAGGCCGTCGAATTCGTCAAAGCCAAAGCGGCTTGGAAGGACTACGCGCGGGCCGCCCAGCAGGAAAGCCATGTCGGCGTCAACCACAAGTGGCAGGGCAACTTCTTCGACGCGGACGGCACGCGCTCGGAGTTTATGGAAGCCGACACGGCCGACGGCTTGCCGTCGCCAATGTCTCACGTTCCCTATTACCAATAGGCCGGGGAGTGCGTCGCCGCTAATTGACAGAAACCAGAATCCCAGATATAGTAATCAGAACGATAGCGTTAAAGAGGGGGCTTAGGATGCGGCTTGTGAGGTTTTCAGCCACTGTTTTGTTTGTCTCAGCGGCCTTGTTTCTGGCGGCCATTCCAGGGTATGGGCAGCTCCTCAAAGGGACCATTCTCGGCACCATAACGGACCCTTCCCATGGGGTCATTCCCGCGGTTGCGGTCAACCTGACCGAGGTCAACACCAACTTCCGCCGCACGGAAGCCACCAACGAAAGCGGCTTCTTCGCGTTTGCGAATCTCGACCCCGGCACATATCGTATTGACGTAGAGCAGACCGGTTTCCGTAAGATGGCCCGCACCGGCATAGTCTTGGACGCCAACACCACAGTACGCGTCGATTTGGAACTCGCGCCAGGCGACGTGACGCAAACGGTGGAGGTCACCGCGGATGTGTCCGTACTGCAAACCGACCGCGCCGATACTGGCGGTCAAGTCGAGAGCCAGCAGTTGGGGGATCTTACGATTGCCAACCAGCGAAATTATCAAAACACGCTGGTGCTTCTGCCGGGAGCAACCGCAGGGTATCGGTCGAACTCACCATTCTTCAATTCGCAAGAGTCCCTGCAGGTTCCCGTCAACGGGCTGGACCGGCAGAATAACTTCATGATTGAGGGCCTCGACAATAACATTGAACAGGACAACAATTTGACGGCGGTTGTCCTGCCGTTGGACGCGATCCAGACAGTGACGGTTAGCACCACGGATTATGATCCGGAGTTCGGACGCGCTGGCGCGGCAGCGGTGAACGTGATCATGAAATCGGGAACGAACGCGTTTCATGGAACCCTGTTCGAGTACCACAACGACAGCGATTTGCAGGCGCGCAATTTCTTCTCGTACACCCCGCCGAAGGTTCCACATGGAATCCACAATCAGTACGGCGGATCGGCCGGCGGCCACATCGTGCGCGACAAACTTTTCTATTTCGCCGATTTTCAGGGCAGCAACGACATCGTCGGCCAGGTGGCGACTCCTACGATCCCCACCGCAGCCATGCGCACCGGCGATTTCAGCGCGTCGCCGACGGTGATCTATGATCCGAAGACCGGCAACATTGCGACCGGCGCGGGGCGTACTCCATTCCCCAATCAGCAGATCCCCGCTGCTCGCATTAGCGCGATTTTCCAGGACTATATGGGCCTCCTGCCGGAACCCACCCTGCCGGGTCAGTCGAATAACATCGGCGTGTCCACCGATCAGACCAAGCAAATTTATTCGTTCGACACCAAGATCGATTATGTTCTCGACTCGAAAAATACGATGTTCGTCCGGTATAGCTATGCTCACCTTAACGTGACGAATCCCGGCCTGTACGGTCCCGGTTTAGGGATCTATGGTGGTCCGTCAAACAGCGGCTTCGACGCGACCGGGCCCGCGCTCAACCAAAGCCCCGGCCTGAACTATAGCCACATTTTCAGTCCGACGCTGGTGACCGAGGTTCGATTCGGAGTGGTGCGGAATAGCAACAACGCGACCAACGTCGATACGGGCACGAATCTTTCGCAAAAATTCGGAATTCCGAACGGCAACATCGGCGGCTTCTGGTACGAGGGGCTGGCGGAGGTTTTTGTCAATGGCTATGACACGCCCATGCTCGGCGTTAACGGCTGCCTGCCTTGGCGGCGCTCGAATACCAACTTCGAAGCGGCCAATAACTGGACCAAGACCAAAGGTACGCATGTGATCTCCTGGGGCGGCGACTGGCGCCATGAGAATTATTTCCTGCTGCAAACCGCGACATTCAGCCCGCGCGGGCGCTTCACGTTCAATTCTGGCCCAACCACGCTTAACGCTCCCGGAGTTTCCAACGGTTACGCCAACGCTCTGGCGGCGTTCGAGCTCGACCAGCCGAACGGGATTGGTCGCGACTTGGCCGGAATCTCACCTGTCCGAGATGACCACGTCTACTCGGCTTACGTTCACGATAAGTGGCAAGTATCGTCCAAGCTGACTTTGGACTTAGGCGCGCGTTGGGAGTACTGGCCGGCATCCTACCCGCAGTTTCCCGGCGGACAATTCAATTACGACCCGAACACAAACAGTCTGTTGGCCGCCGGATTCGGGAACACACCTATGAACCTCGGCGTGAAAAACTACCCGACGAATATCTATCCCAGGATTGGAGTTGCCTACCGCCTGAACGAGAAGACCGTGATTCGCGCCGGATTCGGGATGAGTAGCGTCTATCGGTATATCGCGAACTGGCAGGGACCAGTCAAGCAGAATCAACAGGACATCGCGGCGAATTCCTATGTCGCGGCCGGATCAATGGCCCAGGGCCTTCCCACTCCTCAGTTCTTTACGATTCCAAGCAACGGCATCATCACCAACGCGCCGAATCAAAACTACACGGTCACGCCTCCGAGAATTCCAGTCCCGTATACCGAGAGCTGGAATTTCACCATACAACGCATGTTGCCGGGAAGTTTTTCGTTCGAAGCGGCGTTTGTCGGCAACCACGCGTTGTTCATCTCGAACTCGAACGTCGTCAACAATGGCACGATTAACATCAACGCAGCGCCCGTTCCGTTTCTGGGCACTGCGAGCGAGCCGGAGAATGTCCTTTTCGGCCGCACTGCGACCACCAGTTACCCCTTCTTCGAAGGATCCCACTACGACGCTCTACAGGTGAAGCTGAATCGCCGCTTTGCCAACGGCTTCCTGATGACGACAGCATATACCTTCGGCAAAGGGATCGACTATTCGCCATACAATGTGCTTGGCTACGCGTCTTATCCCGGCTTGACGAAATACAACCGCACCAATACTTTCACCTACACGGCAAGCTGGCTGCTGCCGTTCGGGACGGGCCGGAAGTACCTCAACAGCGGGCCGGGCAAGTATATTCTCGGCGGCTGGCAACTCGCCGGCCTATGGACTTGGGAGAGCGGTCTGCCGTTGAACTTTGTGTCCGCGGTGGGCGCCAACATAACTACCGCGCTAAACGCCCCTGGGAACTCGAATGCGCCGCAACAGGTCGCACCGGTGCAGATTCTGGGCCAGGAGGGACCAGGGCAGTATTGGTTCTCGAAGAACTCGTTCGCGGCTCCAGCTGCGGGCACCATCGGGGACGTGGGCCGCAACATTCTCCATGGGCCGAACCTGTTCGCCATCAATGCATCCGTATCGCGTTTATTCAACATCACGGAGCGGTTTAAGCTGGCCTTCCGCGCCGAAGCGATCAACTTGACCAACACGCCGCAGTTCGATCTGCCGGACACGACCTTCGGCGACGCTCAGTTCGGCCAGATCACCACGGCGAATCAGAACGCTCAGTCGGTGAAGGTGAACCCGAACCGGCTGCTGCAAGCGAGCCTGCGGTTGAGCTTCTGAGTTACGATTGAAGGCGGAGTGTTGAACCGGCGATCTTTTCTTGCGTCGGGCTTCGCCTTACCGTTCTCTACGCTGGCTGTCGCCGCTGACGAAGAGGTTGTTCCATTCAGCGACTACGCGCCGGAGTTTAGCGCGGACGCGCAGAACGAGAACCCTCGCGTGAAGGCTTTCGACCTGCGCAAGCTGACTTCGCTGAATACTCCCAATGACGATTTCTACGCGTTTCACCAGACCAGGACCGTCCAGGCGGATGCGGCTGCCTGGCGGCTGAGGATCGGCGGGCTGGTGAAGCAGCCACTCGAGCTTTCGCTCGACGATTTGCGCAGGCGCGCCGGCCGGCGGGAGCTGGCGGTGACTATCGAATGCTCGGGCAATTCGGGCGATCCGCGGCTAATGAATGGTCTGGTGAGTAACGCGGTCTGGTCGGGTGTCGGGCTGGGCGACGTACTGAAGGAGTGCTCGGTGCTGCCGGAGGCCAGAGAAGTCATTTTTCTAGGAATGGACTCCGAAGAAGACAAGAAGTGGGAGGCGGGCAATGCCAGCTACGCTTCGCCGCATGGCTGGAGCCTCTATGTCCAGGATGCGTTGGCTCCCGACCATCTGCTTGCGTTTGCGATGAACGGGGCGCCGCTGCCTCCGGAACATGGCTTTCCGCTGCGGCTGGTGATGCCGGGCTGGTACGGCATGTCGCAGATCAAGTGGCTCATGCGGATTGAAGTGACCGACCGGCCTTATGAGGGGCGCCACATGGCGCGCAACTACCAGAGCCTTCGCGGGGTTAAATCGCCAGACGGGACTCTGTGGCTCGACAGCTCTATTTCGTGGAACAATCTAAAATCCGTGGTCGCGCGCGTCACGCGACGTCCGGCCGGCGGGCGTTTCGAGTACAAGATCGCGGGAGCAGCTTGGGGAGGCCCGGTCAAGATCGCCGGCGTCGAGGTGCAGATTGACGGTGGCGCATGGGTACGCGCGAGCATCGATCAACGAGCAGGCGATGCAGCTTGGGTGCTGTGGTCCGCGCCATGGAGAGAGCCTGCGTCCGGAGAGCATACGCTCGTTTCGAGAGCGATCAACACCCGCGGGGACATTCAGCCGACGCGCGACGAAATGCGCGAGAAGCTGGTCAGCAATCGCGAGGACAACTCGCAGTGGCCGCGCCGAATCGTCATTTGATTCGCGCCGCGGTTGCATCGATTTACCGTCTTCCTCCGCCGGCTTGGAATGGTATAAAATCTTAGACACGCAGTTGTGTGGGTCAATTCAAAATGAGGTTAATTAGAAATGCGAACCAAGTGGTTTGTAGCCGTACTTCTTGTTGCCGGGCTGTCTCTTTTTGCGCAGACGTTCGGCGATATATCAGGGCAAGTTGGGGATCCAAGCGGTGCCGGAGTTCCCAACGCAGTCGTCACCCTTACTAACACCGCTACCAATAGTGTCCGCCAGGCCAGCACTAACGAACAAGGACTATATACATTTGCGTCCGTGCCGCCGGGCATCTACAACGTGAAGGTGGAACATACGGGCTTCAAGACCACGACCAGCAATAACGTCGAGGTCCAGGTGCAGCAGTCCGTACGTTTGGACCTCACGCTCCAGGTCGGTCAGGTTTCCGAATCAGTTGAGGTTTCGGCGGCGGCCGATCTGTTGCAGGCCGAAAACGCTACCGTCGGTACTGTCGTCGAGACTCAAAGCATTACGCAGCTTCCATTGAACGGCCGCGAGTATCTGAATCTGGTGGCGCTAACTTCGAATGCCAACACGCTTTCACCGGCGGCCGGCCAGGCTCAGTCCCGGCAGGGCGGCGATCGCGCCAACCAGGCGATCTCGACCGGCGGGAATCGTATCTTTTTCGATTACTACACGCTCGACGGGGTGAACAACACGGACTTTGACTTCAACACCTACATCGTGCTTCCCTCCATCGATGCCATCCAGGAATTCAAGGTGCAAACCGGCGTGTACCCGGCGGAATTCGGCCATGAGGCGACGCAGATCAACGTGCTCACTAAATCCGGCGGCAACGCGTATCACGCTTCGCTGTTCGAGTTCCTGCGCAATGACGTTATGGACGCGACCCCGTATGCTTTCACGGCTAACCGTCCCACCAAGTCGCCGTTCAAGTGGAACGATTATGGCTTCGAGATCGACGGGCCAGTCGTAATTCCAAAGCTATTCAATGGCAGAAATAAACTCTTCTTCATGGCCAATGACGAATGGCTGGTACAGCGGCAAAGCCAGCAAGCGGTTTACTCCCTGCCGACGGCCGCCATGCAGCAAGGCAACTTCAGCGCGTGGCCAACCACCATCTACGATCCGGCCACCAAGCAGCCGTTTCCCAACAACACTATCCCGTCCAGCGATCTCAATTCGATTTCGCAAAAATTGTTGAACTACTATCCCGCCTCCAACCTGCCGGGCTTCACAAATAACTACACTCAGTACAACCTGTCTCCCTTCAACCGCGACGGATTCATCCTGCGCATGGACTATGTGGAATCCTCGAAATCGCAGTGGAGCGGCCGTTATAGCTGGGGCGCTGAAGTTCAAAAGACCGGGGGCCTGAGCATCACGGGAAGCAAGATTACGACCGGATACGAGCAATACCTCGGTTCGAACACGCGCATTCTTTCGCCCAATATCGTGAACGAAGCTCGTTTTGGTTACACGCGCATCTACAACGCGATCAGCACCGCCGATGCGTTCAGCGTCAACACTGTTGGCTCGCTGGGGATTGCCAATTTGACCCCCGGCCCGCCGGTCCAATGGGGCGTGCCCGCCGCTTCTTTTCAGGGAGACGGCTTCAGCGCCCTGGGCGACAATAGCGACGATCCTTATCAGATCGCCGACAACACCACTCAGTTCGTCGATAACGTTTCCTGGATCAAGGGCAAACACACCTTCAAATTCGGGTTCGAATACGATCGCCAGAATTTCGATGCTTTTGGCAACCAATTCCTGCGTGCCCAATTTACCTTCCAGCCCAACGCCACCCTGAGCGCCGGCCACACGGGCGGGGACGCTTTCGCCGATTTTCTGCTGGGTGACTTGTATCAATCCACGGTGGCTTTCCAAGCTGCCAACGCGAATTTCCAGCGCAACGCCGAGGCAGCTTTCGTTGACGATACCTGGAAGATCACGCCCAAGCTAACCGTGTCCTTAGGCTTGCGGTATGAGATAACGCCGCCTTTCTACGACACGACCGGCAACCTATTCAGCATCGTGGTCCCGCAAATAGTGTCGGGGGTCTCCCAGATTCCACAGTCCAGCGGAATATGGCCTTACATGATCCGCCAGGGAAACTGCTCGAATCCATATACGGCCAACCCACCCCTTACCTTTATCTGGGGCCAAACGCCCGCCGCCTGTAGCAACGGCCTTGAGGCTGGTGCTCTCCAAAAAACGAGAAACAACGATTTCGCGCCGCGCGTCGGTATTGCTTTCTCACCGGATTCCAAGACCGTGATCCGGGTGGCTTATGGAAGGTTCTTCGTGCAAGACAACGGCAACTCGATGTATTTTGACATGGCGCGCAATATCGGTGTACGTCTAACGCTCACTGCCAACACCGGTGGGACAACCTGGTCCTCCGGATCGGGAGTTCAATCGGGGTTGCCCGCCACCTACGCTAACGCAGTCACGCCGCCCGGCGCGGGCGGAGCGCCGACGGCGTTTCCACCGCCTTACGGTTATGCCGCCGCGTACGATCACTTTACAGCGTACACCGAGCAGTATCTGGTCAACATACAGCGCCAGGTCGGTGCAAGCTGGGCTTTCGAGGTCGGCTATCTGGGTTCAGAGAGCCACCACCTTTACGGCTTCCAAAATGCCAACGAGGCTGTTCCCGGATCGGTGGGCAGCAGCATATCACGCGTTCCGTTCCCCGATTTCGGCGTGATCCAGTTGGTCGCCGACGGCGTCAACGCCAATTACAATTCGCTGTCCTTCAAAGCCACCAAGCGTTTCAGCCAGGGCATGAGTATCATCAGTTCCTACACCTATTCGAAATCGATTGATGATTCCAGCGGCATTCGTGTGCAGGGTTATGACTCGCTTTTCCCGCAGAACAGCTATTGCATACAGTGCGAGCGCGGGCTTTCCGCGTTCAATGTTCCGCAACGTTTGGTCGCTTCCGTGCTCTATGAACTGCCGGTCGGTAAAGGCAAACCGCTGAACATTAACAACGGCTTCCTCAATGCCGTCATCGGCGGCTGGCAAACGGGCGGGACCGGGACTCTCCAGAGCGGGGTACCCGTAAGTCTGACGATTGGCGGCATAGACAACTCAGGTACCGACGAAGCCTACGATCGGCCGAACTATGTGGGCGGCGCCGTGAATGCTTCGAACCAAACTCCCGCGCATTGGTACAACCCGGGTGCGTTCGTCGAAGCCCCTCCGGGCCAGTTCGGCGATGTCGGACGGAACACCATGTCGGCACCGGGAATTTTCACCATCGATGCCGAATTGCACAAAAACTGGGCTATGCCCTATAACGAGCATCACCAGCTTCAGCTTCGCTTCGAAGCCTTTAATGTGCTGAACCATCCGAATTGGGGTGAACCGAATCCCAACATTCTGGCCGGTGCGACCATTCCGGGGCAGCCGTCCACGGCGGCGCGCTCGGGATTCGGAGTCATCAGCAGCATCCTCGGCAACGTCCCAATGCGCCAGTTGCAACTCGGACTGAAGTATACGTTCTAAGTAGGATTCGCAGTTTAGTGGACGGCCGTAGTCCAGCGAAAATTGTGACTGCGGCCGTTGTTTTTCTACTAATTGGCGCAGCCGAGCCGGCGATGCACATCCGGGAGGTGCGCTCGAAGCGTTGCCTCGCAAAGATCCCGGCGGACAATCTCGCAGGAAGGATTGAGCGTGGGTCCGTGCGGGCCGGGGACAACCGCGCAGCCCTTCGAATCGACGCCGCTTTGATACAGTTTCAGGAGCTCAGCCAGGAGCTTGTTGTGGTCGTCGCTCGCGAACATTCCTTGGGCTAAAGCAACGGCTGCGTCCTCACCGCGTTCCTGGGCGAGATCGGCGTCGGCGATCTCCTCATACACTCCGGTATTGGCCGGATCGATCGCTTGCGCCTCAATAGCCGCGGCCAGTGCTTGCGGCGCACGGCCTAAATGAAGATAAGCCGATGCCAGCGTCCGGTAACCATCGGCGGCAGTTGTGGGAACTTTGCTCTTCAGCCCGTGCCGGCGATCATATGCCGCCCGCGACGCTGTATCCACCGCGATGCAGCGAAGCGCCAGCTTGACCGCTTCTTCATACTGCACGCGAGCACCGTCGCCAGAAAGCGTGTCGCCTTTAACGCGATGGCAGACCGCCGCAAGATTCCAGGGCCCCGGCAAATCCAGATCGTCCGGTAACGGCGCGAGGATCGCAACGCTACGATCGGCTTCGGCTACGGCCCGGTCGGTTTCGCGATGAGAGGGATCGGTGGAAATAAGCTGGGCCGCCAGCAGGCGATGAAATTTGAAGCTGCGTGGGCTGGTTTGAATCCCAGCCTCCGCCATGGTTTTGTCATCGGTCCAATCGAGGTTCCGTACCCATGTTCTGAGCGCGAATCCGGCGGCGATCACAGCCACACAAATCGCGAATGCCGCGCCCGAAAAACGAAGCCGCTCCGCGCCGGCATCGATCGCGACTACCACAGCAGCCACCAATCCCACTAGAGGCAGATACAATAAACGCTCCGCCAAAATAGTTCCGATGGGAAACAGCAGATTGGATGCCGGTAGAAGGTTGAGAAAGGCAAAGACAGCGAAGAAAAAAGCCAGACGATTGCGATTCCAGAGCAGCACCGTAAGCGCCAGAGCGGCGGCCACCGCGAGCCAGCAAACCCAATCCTCCCGGCTGCCGTGGACCAGCGTGATCTGGGAGTAAGAGTAGTCGGCGGAAAGCTTCATTGGCCAGAACGCCAGCGCCAGATAGCGTGCAAGAACCTTGATCGCGGTAAGTCGCCCGATCCAGAACCCGGCTCCGGTGATCGGATTGTCGTAAAACGGAAACTCGGCAGGCAGCGACGACGCCAGGACCGACGCGCGTTGCCATAGCATTATGCCGATCGGCGCCAGCGTGGCGAGACAGGCCGGCAGCGCTCTTCGCCATTGTTTCCCGCAAGCGATCTCGTAGAGAACAATTATGGCCGGCAGCACGACCGCGCTTTCCTTTGAAAACACGCCAGCCGCGGTGAAGACCGCCAATCCGCTAAACAGTGTTCCGCGCCGCCAGCCGGTAGTTTCTATACTTTTCAGGTACAGAAGAAAGCCAGCCAGAATCGCGCAACCGGCCAGCAGGTCGGCCCGGCCGACGATATTCGTGACCGATTCCGTCAATACCGGATGCACTGCCCACAGAATGGCGACGCAGAAGGCCACCAGAAGGGCGTTGGCCCGTCCTCTCATCAAACGCAATACCAGCGCGAAGAGGAGCAATACGTTGGCTATATGAAGAAAAAAATTAATCCAGTGATACCCGGCCGCGTGATCGGCGTTTCCCAGAATGGCGTAGTTCAAAAGGTAAGAGAGCGTCGCTAGGGGCCGGTAAAGTCCGCTCTCCCCGTTCGGCCACCAATACGTGTGCCCGATAATCAGGCCGATGTTGTGGGCGTTCGCGGCCTGGATGCGGGTGTCGCCCAATAGCAGCGTCTGGTTATCTAGCGCGAATCCGGTCGAAAAGGAATTTGAAAACGCGAGCAGAGTTATCAGAACCAGCGCCAGAATCGCCGCCAAATAATAGCGACGTGAATCACGCGTGTCCGTTCGCGATCGAGACTCCGCGGTAGCCACGGGCGGCGGCGCAACTGCTACGCGCCTCTTCTTCCGCTTCATCGCGGTTTCATACTAGCACCCTGTCCGGAGTGACCGCCGCTGAATTTCGCGTGTAACCGTTCTCTGAAGATTAGAACACCAGCTTGGCGGCAATCTGGATCTGCCGCGATGAGCCGGAGTCTCCCGGCGGAAAGCGCGTGGCCGAGATCAGACCGAACGTCGATGAACCAACCGTCAGTCCCGGATTGTTGAAATTGGCATGGTTCAAGGCGTCGAACGCGTCGGCGCGAATCTGGAAATTGATCCTCTCGCGGAACCGCGTGTTCTTTACCAACGCGAAATCGAGGTTCGAAAAACCGGGTCCCTCAATCGCGTTTCGCCCCAGGCTGCCGAAGGTGCCGCCCTGCGTCGTCTGATCGTAGAACACGCTGGGATTATCGATATAGCCGATAAAGGTCGCATTGCCGTTGGTGGACGGGATAAATCCGGTTTGCACCGGTCCGTTGATGCTCGGCCGGACGGTGCCATTACCGGTCAACGACCGGTTGCTAGTCAGGAAATTGAGCGGACTGCCGCTTTGCAGCGTCAGAATACTGGTGAGCTCCCAACCTTCCTTGAGCTTGTTTCCGTGGAACGGCAGGTCGTAGATGCCATTGAGAACCAGCCGGTTGCGGGCATCGAAATCGGAGAGGCCGCGGTCGTTGCGAATGTTATAGCTATCCTGGATGACGACCCCTTGCACGTTACGTGAGTTGTAATCGATGGATTTAGACCAGGTATAGGAGGTCTGGAACTCGAATCCCTTCGACATTCGCTTGGTGCCCGTTAACCACAAGCCGTTGTAGGACGAGTTTCCGTCGCTTTCATACACGGTGATGTTGCTGAGGGGCTTGCCGGGGAAGATCGGACTGCTCGCCGAAAGAGCCGCGTACGGCTTCACTCCGTTGATGGGCTGATTGTAGTTGCGCGCCAAATTGAGGTCGGTGCCTTTCATGCCGAAATAGCCCACCATCATGCTCATATTCGATGCCAATTCCTGCTGAATATTGAAATTCCAGGATTGCGCGTAGCCATCCTTGTAATTGTGCGCGATGGAGGCCGGGGCTACCGATCCGCTCGCCGCAGCAAAGGCATTGGTGAAGTTTACGAAGGGATTGGCGGCAGTGGGCGTGAAGGAAACCGGAAACGCAAAGGGAGGATTCGCCGCCAGACCGGTCACCAGGCCGGTGATGGGTTGATCCGCCTGAATGGCGAAAGCGCTCCGCACCACGGTTTTTCCTTTTCCTAAAACGTCCCAGGCGAATCCGACTCGCGGCTCGAATCGCGTGCTCTGGTTGTAGGCAGTGCTGGGACCTCCATGGCCGACGTCGACCAGCGAGTCTCCCACCGGATCGAATACGACAAAGCGGTTCTCGGCTTCAGTGGGAGTGCCGTACCAGTCATAACGCAGGCCCAACTCGACCGTGAAGTTGCGCAGCATTCTATAGTTGTCCTGCACGAAAGCGCCGATGGAATTTACAAATATGCGGCTGGAGCGATTGGACGGGTTGGATGTGAAAGCGTTCGCATCGTCGGCGATAAACGCGGCGATACTGGTGAAGCCGAATGTTCCGGGTGTGTAGGCGAAGTTGTTGTTATTGAGCCGGCGGTAGTCGCCGCCGAACTTGACCGTGTGCTTGCCGTGCACCCAACTTAAAGTGTCCGAAAGCGCCGCCGAATAGTCGCCGCGGCCCGAGGGGAAACCGCTGATACCGCCAAACGCGAACGCGCCGGTCACGGAGATCTGTGGCAGGCCGATGGGTGCGTTTATTCCACTATTGATGCCATAATCGGCGGAATTGAGCGTGTTGGCCGCGACAAACGTGATGTGAATGCGGTTGTATCCCAGGCGTATCTCATTCACCAGTGAGCTATTGAACACCTCCGTATCGTTCAGAGTCAGGATCTGGCGGTGCCCCTGGCGCATGTCGCCATATCCGGGCAGGTTGTTGCCCTGAGTAGTGGGCGGTTCTTGCCGCAAATCGTTCTGATAGGCGAAGTAGGCGTTGAAACGGTTCGCATCGCTGAAGCTGTGGCTGAAGTTGGCCGTGCCCTGATCGATGTTCACTGGCGCGGTCGCGCTGCTCACAAAAATGTTCCCGGGGGAGTTCGGCAAGGGAATAAACGGCAGCAGCTTTTGTATGACGGCGTCGCCAGTGGCCAGCGCTTGAGCGCGCTGAGCGGGCGACATGACGGGTGTCGAAAGCGGAATGCCCTGCAAATGTCGCAGGCCTTCATAGCTCAAGTAGAAAAAAGTCTTATCTTTCTTAATTGGTCCACCGCCATCGCCGCCGAATTGATTCCGATGGAAGGGCGATTGAACAATGCCGCTCGGGTTGCCATAATTGCGCGCGTCCAGATCGTTGTTGCGAAGGTACTCGTAAATCTCGCCGTGCCAGGTGTTGGTTCCGCTGCGCGTGGCGATGTTCACGATCGCGCCCGAGTTGCGCCCGTATTCGGCGCTGTACGTTGAATTGTCAACCTTGAATTCGCCCACGGTGGCGATGGTCGGCTGGAATGTGATCTGGTTATTGTTCGGGTCGCTCAGGTTGATGCCATTGAGCATGAAATTGACTTCGTCCTCGCGGGCCCCGGCGCTGTTGAACGAAAAGAAGCCCTGTCCACGGAGGGGCGCCGCCAGGCTGGCATTGGCGGGAGGCGTGACCGAGCCGGGCGTCAGAAATCCCATGTCCAGGAAATGGCGGCCGTTCAGTGGGATCTCCTGCACCGTCCTCTGATCGATCACGGCGTTGATAGCGACCGCTTCCTGATTGATCACCGGCGCTGTACCGGTGACCTCGATCACTTCGCTGCTCGAAGCGACGCGCAGCGTGAAGTTCTGATCCACTGTGCGCCCGACTTCCAGCGTAAGATTATTCGCCGCCATGGACTGCATGCCCGCCGCAGTGACATTGACGCGATAAACTCCCACCGGCAGCGAAGGAACCACGTAGACGCCGGCACTATCGGTTTCCGCGGTGCGTTCCTCTCCGGTAGCCAGGTTGTGAATGACAATCTTCGCGCCGGGAACCACAGCACCAGTCGCGTCTGTGACGGTTCCTTCCAGCGTCGCCGTGGATTGCGCAAACGCGAGTGAAAGCAGCAACAGCAATCCCAGAGTGAGTTGGAATAAACGACGAACCAGGCCCTGTTGAGACATAACCTTTAACCCTTACCCCCTGTTTAAATTCGAAACCGATTGTTACTACCCGAGCATTACTAAGGCTCGCGCATTCCCACGAGAATAGTTCGATTTTACAACAGCCGGCGTCAATTTGGCTGCCCGCGCATTAATTCAGCCCGAACACAAACAGCGCGTGCCCGGATGCAATCACCACGTATTGCTTGCCGGCGTTCATGTAGGTGATCGGATTGGCGTCGATGTTTCCGCCACCCTCGAATCGCCACAACAGGTCGCCCTTTTGTGCGTCGAGCGCAAAGAAAGAGGTGCTGTTTGAACCGAAAACAAGCCCTCCGCCGGTGGACATCAGGCCGGCGTGAGAAGGCGAGAACAGCTTATATTCCCAGCGCAACTGTCCGGTGGCGACTTCCAGCGCTCTGACTGCGCCGTACGGTTCCTCGCCGTTATAGTCCCGTTGGCCGCCGCCGTTGAAGAGAGCGCCTGGCTTGTAATCGGCATCGCCCTTGTGATAAATGGCTCCCAGTTCCTTAGCGTTGACATAGTACAGCTCCGTCTTTGGATTAAATGTCGAGCTGTACCAGTTGGACCCGCCGTCGAGACTCGGCCAAAGCAGTGTGCCCCCGACCGAAGGGACCGCGTTCGGCAGACGCATAGGCCGGCCCGATTCATCGAGACCGCTAGCCCAGGTTTGCTTGACGTAGGGCCGTCCAGCGATGAACTTGCCGGTAGTGCGGTCGAGCGCGTAATAGAAACCATTGCGATTCGCCAGCACGACCATTTTTCGCGGCTGTCCCTGGTACATTCCGTCCGCCAGGATTGGGGTCTGGGTGGAGTCCCAATCATTCTGATCGTGGGGCGTGTACTGGAAATGCCACTTCTTCAAGCCTGTATCGGGATCCAGCGCGATCAGGGAATCGGAGTAAAGATTGTCCCCTCCGCGCACGTCGCCATTCCAATCCGGCCCTGGATTTCCGGTGCCCCAGTAGAGCGTGTTCGTCGACGGTTCGTAGACGCCGGTCACCCAGCTCGTCGCGGAGCCAGTCTTCCAACTTTCGCCGTCCCAGGTCTCATTCCCCGGTTCGCCCTTGGATGGGATCGTGTTGAAGCGCCACGCCCGCTTGCCCGTCTTGGCATCGTAGCCGTCGATGAATCCGCGCACGCCATACTCGCCGCCCGCCATTCCGATAATGATTTTGTCCCTTACCGCCAGCGGCGCGCCTGTGCTGGAGTAGCCCAGCTTGTAATCGGCCATCGGGGTGTCCCACCGCAACGCACCGGTGCGCGCATCCAGAGCGATCAGGTGCGCATCGGTACTGCCGTAATACACTGTGTTTCCGAGAATAGCCACACCACGATTCACTTTGCCGCAGCACAGCCGAAGATCGCTGGGGATGTCCTTGCGGTAACTCCACAACGTGCGGCCCGTGCCCGCGTCGAGCGCCTTCACCATATTTGGCGGCTCAGAAATGAACATCGTGCCATCCACCACGATGGGCGATGTTTCAAACCCGTCCAATTCGTTCACCTGGTGCACCCAGGCGACTCGCAGCTTCGCAACGTTGCCGGCGTTGATCTGATCGAGCGGCGAATAACGCTGGCCGCTGTAATCGCGCGAATAGGTCAGCCAGTTGCCCGGCTCTTTATCGGCATCGCGGATTCGCTCGTAGGGTACATTCACTTGAGCGAGCAGGAGGGCAGGCACGAACAGCCAGGCTAAGGTTCTCATTTTTCCTCTTTCAGAGACGCGAGGTAGGCCACCACGTCGGTCAGCTCATCATCAGAGAGTTGACCCTTGTAGGACGGCATCGGCGACTTGCCTCGCTGCTTGTCGATTTTCGCGACGTCGGTTTTCCAGAATGAATACGAACGCCCGGAGTCGTCCCGGATCTGGATCGAGAAAGAATCTTCGTTGACCCGCATACCGGTCAGGTTCTGGCCGTTCTTGGTGACCAACGCTACCAGCAGATATCCTTCCGGGACAGCCGCCTGTGGATCGACGATCGATTCGCGCAAAAACGCCGCGCTGCGCCGGGAGCCGATATCCGCCAGATCCGGCGCTGAGACTCCGCCGTCCCCGTGGATCGAATGACAGGCCGAGCAGTTGCCTTTACCGCGGTAAACCTCTGCCCCATGCGCCGGATTGCCGGGCACGGGCTTCAGCGAAACTTTCCCTAGCGAGCGCACGTAGGCAGCCGTCTGCCGCATCTCGTGGTCCGACATCGCGCCGGCGCCCGGCATTTCTGTCCCGCGTATACCTTCCTCGATTACCTTGAGTAGCGCCGCGTCGTCCGGAGCGTGAGATAGTTTCGCCTGAGCCAGTAGGGGACCCCGTCCGCCCTCGCCTTTCGGTCCGTGGCACAGCGCGCAGTGTACCGAGAAGAGCTTCTCACCGGCGGCAAGATCGGCGCGCGTGTTCGGAAGCTTCACTTTCGTTTCCGTCACCGCCGCCATCGAAGCGGCTATACACACCAGGCACAGCAAGGCGAACTTCATATTCGATCATCTTATCCCACTTCTTCATTCGCGCGGCGAAGTAGAGCACGCATATACGTGATGCTGTACGTGTCGGCGATGCGATGGCCCGGATCGTTGACGATCCCCGGGTAGTGATCGGGAATGAGCGAAGCGGTGCATTTGACCCGCCGGAATGCCTTCATCACCTGATACATGTCCAGGTAGCCGTCGTCCTGGAAAGTCTCGTGGAAACGCGGCAGCGGCGAGCTGACGTTGCGGAAGTGTACACAGAAAATCTTATTCTTCGGGCCGAACTCATCGATAATGCCAAACACGTCTTTGCCCATTTGAGTTCCGCCTTCGGACCACGTCCCGACGCAAAACGTATAGCCGAAATATTTGCTGTTTCCAGCTACGTCATCGGCGCGCTTGTATCCTTCGTAGTTTATGAAGAGCTTTGCTACACCGTTCATCATTGCCGACGCGGTGGTCGGCGGATCGTCCGGATGAAGCGCCAGCCGCACATCGGCTTTCTCGGCAACCGGAAGCACTGCTTTGATGAAGTAGGTATAGTTGGACCACATATCGTCTGCGGTGTACACACGATCGAACATCTGCTTGTCGATTTCCTTGTGAAAGTCGTTGACGTCATACTCGCGGACTTTATAGCCTCGCGGAGACACGATCTCTTTAGTGGTGTAGGTGTTGCCCGGATGGAAATCGATTTTCGTCGAGTAAATTCCCAGACGGCCCAGATCTCGAATAAACGCCTGGAACTTCTCGATGTCCTCGTCGCGCCCTGGCTTGCCGAGCTGGATTTTTTGTGACCGATAATGGTCCACCATGCCGCAGTGAATCTTGATGCCGAAGCTCCCCAGCCGGTCCTGGGTGTTCTTGATGAGCTCGAAGTTCGTGTCGATAGGAAACTGAACGTGCACCCACTGCACGCCAATCTGTTTCAGGAAGAGGAAATGGTCGTCGTTGGCGCGCGCGTTCACCATGGTCGCGATCTTGGTGTTGTTCGGATCGTATTCGTCCAGACGCGTGGCCGCGCTGGCAGCGAACGGCGCTGTTGCGATGGTCTGGGCCGCGGCTGCAGCCAGCGGCAGCTTGATAAAGTCCCGACGATGAGTGGATTTCATAAACACCTCCAGAATTGTCGCTTTCCACGATTCTACCGCCTAGGGTGTATCGTTGGTGTATGGCTCTTTCAGCAAGGAATCAACTGCAAGGAAAAATCTCAAAGATCACCATGGGCGACATCATGGCTCACGTGGTCGTCAAGTTGGGAAAGTTCACAATCGAGAGCGTAATCACTCGCCAAAGCGCAAAAGAAATGAAGCTGAAAAAGGGCGACAGCGTGGAGGTGGTTATCAAATCCACCGAAGTGATGTTACGGAAGTAAGGTCAAAATAGATCAACGAGTCGCGATCCAATCCATGCCGTCCGGGCCAGTGCCGGTTGAGATACGGCTCATCACCTCGAGATTCTTCAGGTCTACCACCGCGACGTAGTTATCATTCGTCGCTGCCACGTACGCGCGCGAGCCATCGGGCACGATCAGAATGCCGGCAATGCTGCGGCCCAAGGTTAAGCGCTTAACCTCTTTCCGCGCGGCGACGTCCACCACGATGAGACCACCGTTCGTTAAATCGGAGATCAGGACCCGCTTACCGTCAGGCGTGAACTTCAGGCGATTCGATCGCTTCGCGTCCACCGGGAAGGTCTGCACCACCTTCTTCCCGGCGATATCCACGATTGAAACGGTTCCATCCCCGGCGTTTGCTGCCCAGAGCTGTTTCCCGTCCGGCGACACATCGAAGCCCTCCGCCCCGTGGCCGACCGGCACGACCGTCTGCCGCCAGTCATCAGCGGAACCCGCGCGTTCGAAAATCGAGATGGTGCCGGAGCCGATATTCGACGTGAAAATCATGTTGTGGTCTTTACTCATCACCACCATGTGAGTACCGTCCTGCCCGGTGCCCATCACCCAATCAATCCGGTTGGCTGCCGGATCGTAGCGCCCGATGGCCTTGCTACCCTCGGCTGTGAAGTACACTTTTCCATCCACCGAGAACAGGCCGTGCGGCCGCGAAAGAGGCGAAATATCCACGCGGTGTATTTCCTTCCGGCTGGCGATATCGATCACCGAGAGCGTGTGCCCCGGCATCTGTCCGGATCCGTAATTCGACGCGACCGCCAGTTTGCCGTCCGAGGTTGCGACCACTTCGTGCGGACCATCACCGGTGGGCGCGCGGCCCAGAACCTTCTGCGTGGCGGGGTCGATGATCGCTACCGACCCTTCCTTATTGAGCACCAGCAGCGATTGCCCCTGGGCGGCAGTGGTGAAAGCGAAAACGACCGGTATGCTTGCGCTAAGAAATTTCCATAGTTGCATGTTTCAGCCCCTAACGTTGTTCAGCATAACATCGGCCTGACTCTACGGCCTCGTTCACAGCCTATCCCTAGACCTCCTTGTGAACTATTCTACGAACAAATCCCGCGCTGAGACGTATTTGAATTGTGAGGTTCAGTAGATTGTCTAGTGGAGTAAAATGGATCATTATGCCTCGACGTGGACCCAAACTCCAAAGTGAGATGCTGCAAGGAACGCTCGACATGTTGGTCCTGCAGACGCTCGTGCTAGGACCGGCGCACGGTCACACCATCGCCCACGCGATTGAGCACCGCTCGGAAGACGTGCTCCAGATCGAACACGGATCCCTTTACCCGGCTTTGCATCGGCTCGAGGATCGCGGCTGGATTGCGTCCTTCTGGGGCACTTCGGAGAACAATCGCAGGGCCAGGTATTACCGCCTCACGCCGGCTGGCCGCAAACAGTTGACTGCTCAGACCACGCGTTGGGAGCGGATGGTGCGAGCGATAAGCCGCGTTTTGAAACCGGTCTCGGAGCAATGAAATGAGCTGGCGGCGTTTCTTCCGACGAGCGAAATGGGACCGAGAGCGTCTTCGGGAGATCGAGTCCTACGTGCAGATCGAAGCCGATGACAACGCTGCACGCGGAATGCCCTATGCCGAGGCCCACGCGGCAGCGCGCCGGAAGTTTGGAAACAGCACTTTGATTCGTGAGGAAATTTACAGCATGAACACGATCTCTTTCCTGGACGCGCTGGGCCGCGACGTCCGCTACAGCCTGCGCGCGCTGCGCCACCATCCCATGTTCACTCTCGTCGCCCTGCTGACGCTCGCTATCGGAATTGGGGCCAACACGGCGGTATTCAGCGTACTCAATAGCGTGCTATTGAAGCCCCTCGCCTACCCCAAGCCGGATGAACTGGTGGCGGTAAAGCAGACGGCTCCCGGTGCTGCCGGGCTCGCGAATATCGCCGAAGGCCTCCGGCTTTCACCTTCCATGTATTTCACTTTTGCCGAGCAAAACCGGTCATTTCAGGCGTTCGGAGTGTGGGCGCCTGGGACGGCAAGTGTCACCGGACTGGCGGAGCCGGAACAGGTCCGCACTGTCTATGTCAGCGATGGCGCGCTTCAGGCGATCGGTGTTCAGCCCGCGCTGGGCCGCTGGCTCTCGCGAGCCGACCAGCTGCCGGGAGGTCCACAAACCGTGCTGCTCAACTACGGTTACTGGCAGCGTCGCCTGGGGGGCGATCGATCGGTGGCTGGCCGCAAGATCACCGTTGACGGGCGCTCTCGGGAAATCGTCGGCGTGATGCCTCAGGGGTTCCGGTTCGTCAATCAAGATTTCGATTTGATCATGCCGCTGTCCTTCGATCGCAGCAAGCTCAGCCTGCCTGGCTTCGGTTTTCCGGGCATCGCGCGCCTCAAGCCCGGTGTGACTATCGCGCAAGCCAATGCCGACCTCGCCCGGATGCTGCCCATCTGGATGAGCTCCTGGCCATACCGTGGCAATCCGCGAATCTATGAGACCTGGAGAATCACGCCGGATCTTCGCCCCCTCAAACAAGAGGTGGTCGGAAATGCGAGCGAGATTCTGTGGGTGGTGATGGGGACTATCGGCATGGTGATGCTGATCGCCTGCGCCAATGTTGCCAATCTGATGCTGGTAAGGGCTGAGGCGCGGCAGCATGAGCTGGCCATTCGTGCCGCGCTCGGAGCGGCCTGGAGGCGAATCGTTCGCGAGATGCTGATGGAAAGCGTGCTGCTGGGGCTGATGGGAGGCGTGGCCGGGGTCGCGCTGGCCTATGGGGCGCTGCGTCTTCTGATGGCGATCGGCCCGGCGAATCTGCCGCGCTTGACTGAAATCTCTCTCGACGCTCGTGCGCTGGGCTTCACTCTGGCTCTTTCGCTGGTTTCGGGTCTGTTGTTCGGATTGATCCCAGCTTTGAAATATGCGGGACCTCGAGCGTCCCTGGCTCTACGGAGCGCGGGGCGGACTGCTAGCGTGAGCAGGGAACGGCATCGGGCACGCAACCTGCTGGTGGTGGCTCAGGTCGCCATGGCTCTGGTTTTGCTGGTAAGCGCCGGACTGATGATTCGGACGTTTCAAGCCTTGCGAACGGTGGAGCCAGGATTCACGCAGGCTGAGCATCTGCAGACCATGCGAATCTCGATTCCCGTTCAGTTGATCGCCGAGCCACAACGAGTCACCCGAGTGCAGAACGACATACTGGACAAGCTGGCGGCGATCACGGGCGTGGCCTCCGTTGCGTTCGCAAGCGAGATGCCCATGGAAGGGATCCCACCCAACTGGGACGATATCTTGATCGAAGGCCAAACCTACACCTCCACCGAAATACCGCCGCTTCGGCTGTTCAAGTATGTCTCGCCAGGCTTTTTTCATACGTCGGGCACGAGAATAGTTGCCGGCCGCGATCTCACATGGACCGACGTCTATGGCCTCAGGCGGAACGCGATGATTTCCGAGAATCTCGCGCGCGAGCTGTGGGGCACGCCTTCCGCCGCGCTCGGCAAGCGCTTCCGTACGGGCCTGAATGCTCTCTGGTGGGAGGTGATCGGCGTGATACAAGACGTCCGCGAGAACGGCGTCGATGAGAGGGCGCCCGCCATCGTGTACTGGCCTTCGATGCTGGATAATCTCTATGGACCCGGTCCGCTGGACGCAGTGCGCTCGGTGACGTTCGTGGTCCGCAGCGACCGCACCGGCTCCGAAGGCTTTCTCAACCAGGTCCGGCAAGCCGTGTGGTCGGTGAATCCGAACCTGCCGCTGGCTTCGGTGCGGACCATGCGAGAGATCTATGATCGATCGTTAGCGCGAACGTCCTTCACACTCGTGATGCTGGGGATCGCGGGCGCGATGGCGCTGGTGCTCGGGATCATCGGAATCTATGGTGTAATTTCTTACGCAGTATCGCAGCGCAGGCGCGAAATCGGAATTCGCTTGGCGCTGGGAGCGCAGCCAGGCGAGCTGCGGCGGATGTTTGTGCGGCACGGACTCGTCTTGGCGGGAATCGGCGTGGCCATCGGACTGGTGGCGGCCACCGGGCTGATGCGGCTGATGAAATCGCTGCTGTTTGGAATCAGTCCGCTGGATCCGGTGATTTACGCCGCGGTGCCGATCGTTTTGGTGACAGCTGCCGTGCTGGCCAGTTATCTTCCGGCGCGGCGTGCAGCCGTTGTTGATCCGGTGGAAGCGCTAAGGGCGGATTAGCCGTCCCACAGTTTGCAACGTCGGCGATTTCCACCAGGAGCGGGCGATGGTCGCTATGACTCTTCCATTCCGCGTAAGACCCAATCTCGACACGTTGCACATTCGGCGCCCAGATCCGGGGAATAAAGCAGTAGTCGATGTGAAACGGACGTTGCTCCTTCCACTGAAAATAGTACGTGGGCTGCTTCTCTTCGCCATGAGCTTCGCTATGAAAGAAATGGTAGCTGCTCACCAGGCCCAGTTCGGAAAGCATTTTCACCAGGGCGCTATGGTTCAGGCCCTGGTCGTGATTTGAGTCCCAGATCGTGTTGGAGTTGAGGTCACCGGCAAGAATTGTGGGGTATTGTGCGAACAATTTGCGATACTGCTTGACCGCGCGCACCACGCCTTCGACATACGGGCTGGCCTGGCCGCCCTTGGACCAAACAGCGATCAACACGAAATTAGTTGGTCCGGATACTTCAACTGGAATCGCGTAGCGTGGAACTCTCGCCACTTTGGGAAGGGCGCGAATTCGATACGATCCTCTGGCAAAGACTGCGATGCCTTGGCGCGGGTTATGTCCAAACCATAAACATTGGTCGTTCTCGCAGGTCGGCCTCGCGCATTCCTGAATGACGGCAATGTCCGGCGCCAGCGCTTCGAGGAACGAGGCCTTCTTCAGGTAAGGACCGCGACAGCAGTTCCAGGTGACCAAACGCATAATTGACCGTAATATTATGCTAGCTGCTGGATAGGAGAAACGCTTCGATGGACGCCGAAGATTTTCGACGGATCGCTCTGAGCCTCGACGGTGCCGAGGAAAGCTCGCACATGGGCGCGCCCGATTTCCGCGTGGGCGGCCGGATATTTGCTACGCTCGCCTCCCAAAAACAGGGTTACGGCAACCTGATGCTGGCGCCCGAACAGCAAGCTGAGTTCGTCAAGGAACTGCCCAAGGTGTTCCTGCCCATCGCCGGCGGATGGGGGAGGATGGGAGCGACGCATATTCGGCTGGCCGCGGCGAACGAGGACCTGCTGTCCGGTGCACTGCGCGCGGCCTGGAAGCTGCGGCTCGAGAAGAACGCCAAGCCGGCCCGCAGGAAACCGAAGCGGCAGCGATAGGGCAGGCGGCGCCTTAAACGTCGGTTTTCGCCGCGGTATGCGTGACAGTTGCGGCGTTTCGCCGGCCGGTCGGCGTGGAGACGTTTGCACCGGCACTGTTGCGATGTCCGGACGCGGTGCGGGCCGCCTCCCGTGCTGCTGTTATCTGTTCCGGTGTTCTCAGATCCGGTTCCGATAACTTGACGTGCTCTTTCGCCCGTGCAACCTGCCGCTTGTGCCTCTTTTGTAATCGCTTGTCCATGCTTAATATTTTACAGGGCCGCGGGAACGGCGTTGGAAAAGGCCGGCCTTCCAGCGCCGCTGTGGTAGGCTTGCGTTTTCATGACTCATAGCGGATTTGATCTTTTTGCAGCCGCCCATCAGGAGATGATCGATCAGGGCTTTGATCCCGATTTTCCCCCGGCGGTCAGCCAACAACTGGCCGCGCTCCAGACTCGGCCGGCATCCACCACGAATGGTGACGTGCGCGACCTGCGCTCGCTATTGTGGTCTTCCATCGATAACGATACCTCGCGCGATTTGGATCAGGCCGAAGCCGCCGAGCGCGTCGCCGCCGGAATTCGCGTCCTCATCGCGATTGCCGATGTCGATGCCGATGTACCTATCGGCTCCCCCATCGATAAACATGCCTCTGCTCAGACGACCAGCATTTATACCGGTATCCGAACTTTTCCCATGCTGCCGGAGCAGCTCTCGACCGATCTGACTTCGCTGAATCAGGACGCCGACCGCTTAGCCATCGTGATTGAAATGGTCGTCGCCCCCGATGGCTCGATCGGCTCCGGCGGCGTTTACCGGGCGCTGGTGCGGAATCAGGCCCAGCTTGCCTACAATGGCGTCGGATCGTGGTTGGAAGGAAGCTCGGCCGCTCCGCCGAAAGTTGCTGCTTCCGCTGCTTTGGCTACGCAACTGAAGCTGCAGGATGAGGCGGCGCAACTCATGTTTAAAGAGCGGCAGCGGCAGGGCGCACTGGACATCGACCGCGTGGAGGCAGAGCCCATCATTTCCAACGGCCAGGTCAAGGGAATTAATACCCGCGAGAAAAATCGGGCTACTGAATTAATCGAGAATTTCATGGTCGCCGCGAATGGTGTGATGGAGCGTACGCTCATGCAGGCCGGCGTCTCTTCCATCCGGCGCGTCGTCAGAACTCCCGAGCGCTGGCAACGCATCGTTGAACTCGCCGCGCGCTATGGCGATAAGCTTCCGCCGGCGCCTGATTCAGGGGCGCTCAATCTCTTCCTTCAGAAAAGGGAAACCGTTGACGCAGTGCACTACGCCGATGTCTCTCTAGCGGTAATCAAGCTGATGGGACCGGGCGAGTACGTGCTTTCACGCCCAGGCGATAAGAATCAGGGGCATTTCGCATTGGCCGCCCAGGACTACGCGCATTCCACCGCTCCCAACCGCCGGTTCGCCGACACGGTGACCCAGCGGCTGATCAAATCCGTCCTCGCCAAGCAGCCCGCGCCATATTCGGACCAGCAACTGGATTCCATTGCGCGCAATTGCACCCTTAAAGAAGATGCCGCGCGCAAAGTGGAACGGGTCATGAGTAAGCGGATCGCGGCTGTCGCGCTGCGGAATCGAATCGGTGAGACCTTCGCCGCGGTGGTGACTGGCGTCACGCCCAAAGGCGTTTTTGTCCGGATATCAGGCCCGCCGGCGGAAGGCCTACTCGTTCGGGGCCAGCAGGGCGTCGATGTGGGCGACCAGCTTAAAGTGAGACTGGTGAGCACCGACCCCCAGCACGGCTATCTCGACTTCGCCAAAAATTAGGGACAGTGCACTCAAATACCGATTTCCCGCCGCCGGGCCTGACCATATTTGGTCATGTGACCTGTGCGGGTCAGTTGAGAAGCCGATAGTTAGACGCCTCGTGGTCGCCTACGCGTAAGCACACATAGGAAAACCGTGATTCGGCCCTTACGGCCTCCGGAATGCTTCTGGACAGACCAGCGCGCGAGCCGGCCGGCCCCCGGTCCGTTTATCGTTCGTGCCGAAAGGATCACATGAGCGCGCCGAGCAGCAACGGAAATGGCCACCTAAAACCAACTTCTAAAGTCAGAAAGATTGCATTTGTTGGTGACCACCTGCCGCGCAAGTGTGGCATCGCCACCTTCACGTCCGACCTGCTTGCGGCCGTCGCATCAGCCCATCCTGAAAGCCAGTGCCTGGCCGTTTCAGTCAACGACATTCCGGGTGGCTACGAATACCCGGAAGTGGTTCGCTTCGAGATTGAGGAGCAGGACCTGTCGTCCTATGTGCGCGCCGCAGATTTCCTCAACATCAGCAACGTGGATATTGTCTGCCTGCAGCACGAGTTCGGCATTTTCGGCGGACCCGCCGGCGCTCACATCCTGGCATTCCTGCGGGAATTGAGAATGCCCGTCGTCACGACGCTGCATACTGTCCTGCGGGAACCGCGAGCCGAACAACGCCGCGTTATGGAAGAGCTAATCTCGCTTTCGACACGAGTGGTGGTGATGACCGAGCTCGGGCGCCGGATGCTGCAGGACATTTACCAGGCCCCACCCGCCAAGATCGACCTCATCGCACATGGGATTCCCGATGTAGGATTCGTCGATCCAACATATTTCAAGGATCAGTTCGGAGTGGAAGGGCGAGTTGTGCTTCTCACGTTCGGCCTGCTTTCGCCGAATAAAGGCATCGAGTATGTGCTCAACGCCCTGCCGCAAATTTTGGAGCAGTTTCCAGAAGTTGTTTATATTGTCCTGGGCGCGACCCATCCCAATGAACTCCGCGAGCATGGCGAAGCTTACCGCGTAAGCCTGGAAATGCTCGCCAAGAAGAACAAGATCGAAAAGAACGTCATCTTCTACAACGATTTTGTGGAACTTGAGAATCTGAAAGAGTTCATCGGCGCCGCGGACCTGTACATAACGCCCTACCTTAATGAAGAGCAGATTACGTCGGGAACCCTGGCCTATACGTTCGGGGCGGGCAAAGCGGTAGTGTCCACGCCATACTGGCATGCCGCGGAGCTGCTGGCCGAAGACCGCGGTGTGCTGGTGCCATTCCGCGACGCTCGGGCCATCGGACGTGAAGTTATTGCCTTGCTGCGCGACCCCAATCGCCGGCATGCCATGCGCAAGAGCGCCTACCGGGTCGGCCGCGAGATGGTGTGGAGCAATGTCGCACAGCTATATATGCGCTCGTTTGAGTCATCGCGCCTGGAAGGAGCGGCGCTCTCTCGAAAGTCGCTGGTCACGAAAACACTCGACCAGAGGCCGCGCGAACTGCCGGATTTGAAGATGAATCATCTCTTGCGGATGACCGATTCAACGGGTGTCTTCCAGCACGCGGTTTTCGGCGTTCCGAATTTTTCCGAGGGCTACTGCACCGACGATAATGCGCGCGCGTTTATCCTGGCGGTTCTGCTCGGCGAATTAGGTGAAGAGCCGGAAGAGCTGCTGGGCATCGCCACCACTTCCGCCGCTTTTCTTCATCACGCCTTCGATACACAAACCAAACGCTTCCACAATCACCTGAGTTTCGACCGCCGCTGGCTCGACGACCGCGGTTCGGAGGACTGTCACGGCCGGGCGCTCTGGGCCCTCGGCATCGGCGTCGGGCGTTCTCCGTTTCGAAGCTTCCAGATGATGGCCGGCCAGCTCTTCGCGCAGGCACTCCCCGCTTTGTCGGACTTCACCTCGCCGCGGGCCTGGGCATTCGGGCTGATCGGAATCCATGAGTATCTGAACCGCTTGAGCGGCGACAGCCTCGTCAACCAGACTCGCGAGACCCTCACTGGCCGGCTGATGGACCTGTTGGCAGGCAATGCCAGGCCGGATTGGTGCTGGTTTGAAGAGGAGCTATCCTACGACAATGCGAAACTCGCCCACGCCTTGATTTTGAGCGGACACTCCACCGGACAGCCGCGCGTCTTGGAGCGAGGCTTGCTTGCTTTGCGCTGGCTGAACGAGCTACAAATCTCCGAGAACGGTCACTTTCGGCCGATCGGCAGCAATGGTTTCTATAAGCGCGGCGGCGCTCGCGCGAATTTCGATCAGCAGCCCATCGAAGCCCAAGCCATGGTCTCGGCCTGTCTGGAAGCCTATCGCACTACCTCGGACTTCTGGTGGTATGAACAGGCCCAACGTGCCTTCGATTGGTTCATCGGCTGGAACGATCTGGGCTTGGAGCTTTATTCGCCCGAGAGCGGCGGCTGCGGTGACGGGCTGCATGTAGATCGCGTCAATGGAAACCAGGGAGCTGAATCTACCTTGGCATTCCTGCTTTCATTAGCTGAAATGCGCCTGGCGCAAAACATGGTAGCCAGTTTCAGGGAACCGATTTCCCTCGGAAAGGAACCGATCTTCATCGGGGCGTTATGATCGCCGCCCCAAGTTCTGTCTCCATTCACGTACATCGTACGCCCCCAATCCTCCAGCCTGATCAGTCGCGCGTTCTTCTGCGGCCATTCAGTCCGGGAGGATCAGAACGGATGGCCCGCATAATCTCGCGCATCATGTCGCTGCCCGAAGACCAGGTCGATCCGCTGCTGGGGGAAATCTCGGCCGAGTTCTCGCAACGGCATCAGCACATCCGCAGACTTTACCTGGAGCGCTTTGAACAAGTCCGCGAGTTGCTCCCGGCCGATCAGGAAGTCTCCGAACAAAGACAACTCTTGATCGGCTCCTATTTCCTGGCCGAATATTCATTGGAATCCGCCGCTCTGTTCAATCCGTCTATCGTCCCGCATCCCGATCAGACTGATCTGCCGGAGGGCGCCCTGCGATTTATCCTCAGCCTGCGCGCAACCGGCGAAGGACACATTTCTTCCATCACTTTTCGAACCGGTATCATCCATTCCGATCAGCGCATCGAAGTGCAGACCCCCACCGGCTTTCTCACCGAGCCCCGTCAAGTCCCCAATCCCCTCTATGAAAAGGGTATGTTCGCGAGGAAACTTTTTGAACTGGGCTTGAACAATGACTTCACACGCCGGGTCATGAACAAGCTCGGTGAATCGTTCGCGCTGGAAGAGCTTCGTGCCAGTCTCCAAGCCGAACAGTTCCGTCTTCCCGATGGTATGGCGCAGGAAGATCAAATGGCCGCCCAGGGAGTCTGGATGCTGGCCCGCTCCAATTACGAGGTCCAGTTCGAGCCCGAGCAGGAGTTGTCCGAACGCATCCTATTCCCCGCCACGCCTTCGCAGCGCAACGGCATAGAAGATGCGCGCTTCGTCTGGTTTCAGAACGATGATGGCGCCCACGTCTACTATGCAACTTTCACCGCTTACGATGGCCGGGTCGTCCTGCCGGAATTGGTGGAGACTTCCTGCTTCCTGCGCTTTCGCTTCATTTCGTTGAACGGTCCGGCGGCCGAGAACAAAGGCATGGCGCTCTTTCCCCGGAAAATCAACGGCCTCTATGCCATGCTCTCGCGGCAGGACAACGAGAACATCTACCTGATGTTCTCCGACAATGTCCATTTTTGGAACAAGCGCCAGGTGCTTCTTAAACCTGTTTTTCCGTGGGAGTTGGTCCAGCTCGGCAACTGCGGTTCTCCCATCGAAACCGATGCCGGATGGTTGGTTCTCAGCCATGGAGTTGGCCCGATGCGAAAATACTGCATCGGTGCGTTCCTCCTCGATCGCGATGATCCCAGCAAGGTCCTCCGCCGCCTCCGCGAGCCGCTGCTGAAGCCAAATGAAAATGAGCGCGAAGGTTACGTGCCGAACGTTGTGTATAGCTGCGGCGCTCTGCTTCATAATGGCGTGTTGATCATTCCTTATGGCCTGGCCGATCACGCTACCGGTTTCGCCACCGTCCCTCTCTCTGAGGTTCTGGCGGCCATGCAGCCTGAATGAGAACCGCGGACAAGCGCGTGGCCATCCTTTCGCCGGTGGCCTGGAGAACTCCTCCCCGGCAATACGGAGCGTGGGAGACGGTCGCCGGCAACATCGCTGAAGGACTGGTGGCCCGCGGTTGGGATGTGACGCTGTTCGCCACCAGGGATTCCGTGACCCGCGCTCGCCTGCATGCCGTGGTTGACAAAGGATACGAAGAGGATTGCTCAATCGATCCCAAAGTCGCCGAATACCTTCACATCTCAGAAACGTTTGAGCACGCCTCTGAGTTTGACATCATCCACAGCCATTACGACTTTATGGCGCTGTCCTACACGCGACTCGTGAAGACGCCGGTCCTCACCACCATCCACGGATTCTCGTCGCCCAGAATCATGCCCGTATATGAGAAATACCGCGATGGATATTTTGTATCTATCAGCAACTCCGATCGGGCGCCCGGGCTGAATTACCTCGCGACGGTCTACAACGGAATCGATCTCTCGTTGTACCCGTTCCAGGCATGCGCCGGCGATCACCTGATTTTCCTCGGACGGATTCATCCCGACAAGGGAGTCCACCTGGCGATTGAGGTTGCTCGCCGGAGCGGGTTGCCGCTCCTCATCGCGGGAATTATCCAGGATCGGACCTACTTCCAGGAGCAGATTCAGCCGCAGCTCGATCAGAAGATCCGCTACATCGGGCCGGTGGATGTACCGGGCAAGAATGAATTGTTCGCGCGTGCGCGAGCGCTGCTGCACCTGAACACCATCCCTGAGCGCTTCGGACTGGTTCTGGCGGAAGCTAATGCCGCCGGAGTGCCCGTGATAGCCATGGACCTCGGCTCCTGCCGCGAGGTCATCAGAGACGGTGAGACAGGCTTTCTGGTATCGAGTGTTGACCAAGCGGTACAGGCTTTGGAACGAGTTGACGAAATCGACCGCGGCGCCTGCCGCCGCCGCGTTCAGCACTGTTTCTCTATCGAGACCATGGTCGAGGCATATGAACGCATTTACGCCGCCATTTTCGATCTGGAAGCAAGGAAGTCAGCATGAGAGATATCGTCAGACGATACAGCCAGAATCCAATCCTCACCAAGGGCGACATCCCGTATCCGGTCGAAACCGTTCACAACGCGGGCGTGGTAAAGCTGAATGGCAAATACATCATGCTCTTTCGGTCGCATCTTCGGACTGGCCGATCGATCATCGGACTGGCGCGAAGCTACGACGGTTATCGCTTCATCGCCGATCCTGAGCCCTTTCTGACTCCCGCCAAGGACGGCCCTTTCGCTGAGTATGAGGAATTCGGTGTCGAGGATCCGCGCGTGACTCCGCTCGATGGGGAGTATGTCATTACCTACAGCGCCTACTCGCGCAATGGCGTGCGAATCGCTTTGGCCAGGACGAAGGACTTTAGTCAGGTGGAGAAAGTGTCGCTGATCACCGAAGCGGATTATCGCAATGTCGTCATCTTTCCCGAAAAGTTCGACGGGCTCTATGCGCGCCTCGATCGGCCCCACTCCGAAATCGCGCCCTGGTCGATTTGGATTTCCTACTCTCCCGACCTGCGTTTTTGGGGCGAGTCGCGGCTCATCATGAAACCGGTCCAGTATCACTGGGACGAAATGAAGACCGGGCCCGGCGCGCCGCCTATCAAAACAGATCAGGGGTGGCTCTCCATTTACCACGGCGTTTTCCAGACCATGGACGGATCGGTCTATCGGTTGGGCGTCGCGCTGCATGATCTCCACGATCCGGCCAAGATCATCGGTGTGGGCGATTCCTGGATTCTGCAGCCCGAGGCCCCTTGGGAAATCACGGGATATGTTCACAACGTAGTCTTTACCTGTGGCGCGGTTCCGGAGCCCGATGAAACTGTGAAGATCTATTGGGGCGGAGCGGACACGGTCATGTGCGTCGGAGAAGCGAATATCTCCGATCTGATCGCGTTATGCCTGGATCATGGCCGCCCCGCCTTAAATTAGGGACAGTGCACTGTCCCTAATTTCTACGCGTCTGCCAGCGCGAAAACCTTCTGCAGCGATTCGATCGGATCATGCCCTGGCGCTGGATCGTATTCGTGGCAGATAAAGCCGGTAAATCCGAGGTCCGCGATCACCCTGGCGATGAAGCGGTAGTTCAATTCCTGAGCGTCGTCGATCTCGTGGCGTCCCGGAACTCCGGCAGCGTGGAACTGGCCGATCAACGGAAAGTATTCGCGGATATTGGCCACAATGTTTCCGTCCATGATTTGCACATGGTAGATGTCGAAGAGAATCTTGACCCGCGGTGAATCGACGCGCCGGCAAACGTCGGCCACCCACGACAGGTGATCGCCGATCTGATCGTCGCGTCCGATGGCCGGGTCCTTGTACTTGCTGTTCATCACTTCCAGGCAAAGGTTCACCCCTTTGTCTTCCGCCCGGCTCTTGACGCGATTAAGAAAACCAGCTGCAATGTCCGCGCCGTCTGAGTACGCCATGCCATGCCGGCGCCCGCCCGTGATCAAGATGTCGGAGCCACCGGCAGCGGCGCAGGCGTCGATGAACGTCCCCAGCGATTTCACCTGCTCCTCGTGCAGCTCCTTCCGGATAATGCCGTTGTCGATCGAGATACCGCCGCCCACGCTCATGGACGGAGTCAAGCCGTATTTCTTGAGAGTGGGCCACTCCTGCTGAGCAGCCCCGCTGAAGCCCTGAATTCCGATGCGCGCGGCTTGACGGCACATCTCCTCGAACGGCATTTTAGAATCGAAGTTCCGCCGGAAACAGGCCTGCTTCAGACGTCCCTTGCGCGAGATCTCGGAAGTGGTCGTGGTCTGTGCCGCTGCTAAAGTCGCGCCCAGCGCGGGTAGGAAGTCTCTGCGTCGCATGCATGAATCATATCGAAGAGACGACCCTCCCGCGCGGCGCAAACCGGCAAGTTATCGTGGCCCGCTCACCGCTCGCCGAAGTTGTAGCCCACCCAGATCGTGGCGCCCGGTACTGAATTGCTGCCGAACTGGTTGGTGAGGCCGGGGACGTAGTGATAGTCAAACTGCGGACGTAGGAATACGTGCGACGTCAGGTAGATTTGTACGCCCACTCCGGCGTGGATATCAAGATGATTCGCGGCTCCCACCGGCTCGGTTTGTGACGTGCACACCGCCGTACCGACACAGCCGCTCTGCGTGAAGGAAAAGCTCGTCCTGGCGTCGCCCAGCCCGCCCATCAATTGCACCACGAAGCGCTTCCGATCGATTGGGGCGTAAATACCGTTCGCATCCAGAAAACTCTGGCGGTATTGAAGCGGACCATAATTGCTCCGCGCCGGTTGGATATCGGCCTGAAATCCAGCTCCGAAACGTTTCGAGAACATAATGTCTCCGCCGAAACCCAGGAAGAAACTGCCCAGTCCGCCGGTCGCTTGGCAGAATGTGTCGACCGAATGGGGCGTGCAGGTCCCAAAAGCATTCAGCGAATTGGCGTTATCCAGGCCGCCGCCGGTGGACGAATCGTGAAAACTACCGAAACCGATATTTACATCCAGCGCGTTCTGTGCGCTCGCAAATGGAATACACAACCCAAACAGGGAACCTGCGAGTAAATAATTGTAAAGTCTTCTCACTTGTTAGACAACCCTTCTTTTTTGTTTTTCCCACGCTCGTTAACGAACGTATAGCCCTACGACGCGACACATCGGAGGGCCGTTTCAAAGCGTTGGTTCTCCGGGCCCCTGCTATACTGGAGTTTCAGAAACCACTTAGTGGGCGCGTCCGTCAGCTCTTTTTGGCCGTTTCGCCCGAATCCCCGGAGGTCATCCTTGACACGACATCGCTTTTATTGCCTATCCTCGTTTTTTCTTTTAGCGCTCCTACTTTGCTCACCGGGCTGGTCGCAGACGCCCGCAACCCACTACGCTGTCTTCCTGACTGACGAACCACTGGCCACGCATTTTTCATCGCGCGCTGAGATGCAATCGGCGACGGGCGTTGCTTGGCGCGCTCGGATCGAAGCGGCGCAAGGCGCTGTGCGGAATGAACTGGCTGCGCGGAATATTCGAATCACCGGATCGGCCGGCACGCTGCTCAATGCGATATTCGTGGTTGCTTCTCCGGCTCGCCTGGCGGAAATCAAAGCCATCCCCGGCGTCGTCGACGTCGTGAAGCTCGGCCGCAGCAAGATGCTCCTGAATCGCGCCATCCAAATTCTGGACGGGCCTCAGGCTTGGAACCTGCTAGGCGGCATGAGCAGCGCCGGCGCAGGAATTAAGATCGGTATTCTCGATACTGGAATCGATCAGACGCATCCCTCTTTGCAGGACAGTTCCTTGCAAACGCCCGCTGGATTTCCGAAGTGCAACGTCCCAAGCGATTGCACCAATTTCACGAACAGCAAGGTGATTGTGGCCCGCAGTTATGTGGCACTGAATGCGGCCGGATCCGATCCGAACAATCCCGCTGCTGACTCGACACCGGACGACTATTCGGCCCGCGACCACGTCGGTCACGGCACGGCCGTCGCCACTAGTGCCGCCGGAAACACCGCCACCCTTGCGGTGACGATCAATGGCATGGCGCCGAAAGCCTGGGTCGGCAGTTACAAAATTTCCGGTTCGCCCGGCGTCAACGACGGGTCGAGCAATGACGCCTTGATCCAGGCCATTGAAGATGCGGTGAACGATGGCATGGACGTCGTCACCACTTCATTTGGAGGCACCTCCTTTACTGGTCCCGTCGACACCGGCACAGTGTGTGGAAACGCGGCCGGCGTTCCCTGCGATCCTGTCGCCTACGCCTTCGAGCAGGCGGCCGCAAAGGGCGTCATTGTGCTCGCTGCCGCCGGGAATGAGGGCGAAGGCGGCACTTACGGAACCGGCACCTATCCCCAGTACAACACCATCAGCTCTCCGGCTGACGCGCCTTCGGTGATCGCCGTTGGTGCTGTCAGCGATACGCACGGTTTTAATCCCGACGTCGAGGTTGCCGGCTCCGGCGTTCCCAGCAATCTGAATTCGATTTCCGCAAGTTTCACTGACGCATTCTCTCCTTACGGCGCTTATTCTGCTCCGCTCGTCGATTTGGCCCAGATCGGCGACAGCACTGGCCTGGGCTGCAACGCGCTGCCGCCGTTCTCGCTGCTTGGCGCCTTCGCGCTCATTGAACGGGGAACCTGCAATTTCTCGGTCAAAATGACCAATGCGGTCAACGCTGGTGCGCTCGGCGCTATCATCTATGACAACGTCAACGAGACCTCGGAAAATTTTGGGGGGCTCTCCAGCTTCTCTCAACCCGTCCTCGCCATCGGGATGAGCGACGGCCAGAATCTGAAGGCCTTTATCGATTCTCATCCGGGCCACACCGCCACCATCAATCCGTCGGCGACCGAAGTCGCAATTAGCGGACCGGTGGTGCTCGCCGGCTATTCGTCCTTCGGGCCCGGCCTTGGCACCAGCGGCATCAAGCCCGATGTGCTGGCTGTAGGCGGAGGTTCAGGCAATGGCGATCTCATTTACATGGGTGCTCAGAACTACGACCCATTGGGCGAAGTGTTCAGTTCCGTCCGCTATATTGCGGCCGCGGGCACCAGTTTCGCGACGCCTTTGACAGCGGGTAGCGCCGCTCTGGTTAAACAACAACATCCCGGCTATACCGGCCAGCAGGTCAAATCGGCAATCGTTAATACAGCCTCTCAGTCCGTTACTACCGACGACGGCGGCTTCAGCGGGATCGCGGCGCCGCTCAACATTCTGCAGTCCGGATCGGGCCTCGTCGCCGCCGACCTGGCAATCCAGACTAATGTGACCGTCGTTCCGTCCACGGTCTCGTTCGGCTCTTTTCCGAGCGCGTCTCCACTTTCGCAAAGCCAGCCGCTCACCATCACCAACACCGGTTCATCCAGCGTCAATCTTTCGTTCGCCAACGCGCCCATCAGTTCGGCATCAGGAATAACGATCTCTGTCAGCCCCTCCTCGCTCGCACTGGGGCCGGGCCAGGCGGGCACTTTGACGGTAAGCTTGGCCGGAAGTATATCTGCGGGTGGTCTCTATTATGGCTCGATCACTATTTCCGGCGCGTCCGTCCCGATGCGTATTCCCTACATGGTTCTTTCCCCCACCTCGGGTACTGTCAACCTGGACGCGGTATCGGGAGACGAGGACGAGGCCCTTGCCGGCCAGATTATTCCAGACGGCCAGGTGGCATTCCAGTTGACTGATGCGAACGGTGTGCCGGTGACCGGTGCAGCCGTGACTTTCTCTCAAGCGCGCGGCAGCGTCCCATTGACCATCAGTGAAGCTTCCACCACCACCGATAACTATGGCTTTGCCTACGCGACCGTCACCATCGGCTCCCAGACCGGAAACTATGTTGTGAACGCAACGGGCGGCGGCCAGTCCTATCAATTCTCGGGAAGCGTTTCACCCCCGCCCACCGTCTCCGCCGGCGGTGTAGTGAATGCGGCGAACTCCACTTCGCCCGTCGCGCCCGGATCGTATGTGTCGATCTATGGAAGCAACCTCAGCTATATCACCGATCAAAACTACAGCGCGGTCCGTCTGCCTCTCAGCATGGATCAGGTGACGGTTTCGTTCGACGCGGCCGCCACCGGGTCGCTTCCGGCGGTCAGCGTGCCCGGTCATATGGTCTATGTGAGTCCCAGCCAGGTGAATATTCAGGTGCCGTGGGAATTGCAGGGATATTCATCCGCCAAAATGAAAGTGACATTATTTGAGTTCGGCTTCGGCAACGTGGTCACAGTGCCCATTGCCAACTACACGCCGGCCATGTTCGGCTCCAGCATCGCCGCCGCGGAGAACGCCACCACCGGCCAGATCATTACCGCGGCAAATCCGGCCGCGCGCGGCAGCGTCGTTTCGCTCTTCTGCAATGGCCTCGGCCCAGTGACCAACCAGCCGGCCTCGGGAGATTCAGCCGGTGTTCCTCTTTCTACCACCACCACGCAGGCCACGGTGACGATCGGCGGCACTTCGGCCAGCGTAAGTTTCAGTGGCCTCGCTCCCGGTTTTCCCGGCTTGTACCAGGTGAACGCCCAGGTCCCCTCGAGCATCCAAGCCGGCAATCAACCGGTCATTGTCTCGATCGGCGGCGTCTCATCTCCCGCTTTGACATTGCCCGTCCAGTAGGCAGGGGCCCAGGCGAGGTATGATGCACTATACCTATGAAACCTGCTTGCCTGCTCGCGATTGCTTTGCTCGCTGCGCTGCCGTTAGCCGCCGAGAAGAAGATCATTCAGCCCAAGGAATTCGCCCCCGGCGGGCCGTTCAACCCGGCGGTGCTGGTGGATGGCACCTTGTATGTGTCCGGCCAGATCGGGCGCGACTTGAAAACCCAAAAGATTCCCGAAGATTTTGACGCCGAAGTCAAACAGGTGCTCGAGAACATCGGCGTTATTCTTCGGGAAGCGAAGATGAACTATGGGGACGTGGTCGCGGTCCAGGTCTATCTCACCGACATGGATCAGTTCCAAAAGATGAACGCCATCTATACGAGCTACTTCAAGGATAACCGGCCCTCCAGGACCACTGTCGGCGTAGCCAAGCTGGCCGCGCCGAACGCGCACATTGAAATCACGGTCACCGCGCGCCGTTAAATCCTAAGTCTTATCCAAATTCTTATAAATCGCGTCGATATTGGCGGCGAACCGGTCTTCCAGCGCCGTCCTTGAACCCACGTACACGCTGTACTTCTGGGTCGTGTCCGTCACGAAATTAATGTAGCCGTTTGCTTGCAAGCTCTTCACCGAGGCCATCGAAATGGTCTTTTGCAGCTCGGCCAGCGGCTTGCCCGCTTTTTTGCCGGCCTCCACGATCCCGGTAAGTTCCTCGATGTAATTTCGCATCTGGATCGCGCGGTCGTAGTTGTTCTGAGCTGTGCCGTGGCCGGGCAGGAGGTGATCGGCCTTGAGTTCCCCAATCGAGTTAATCGTGCCCGGCCACTCCCGCGGATACCCGTCAGCGATGTTCGGAAGAAAGCCGATGATGGCATCCCCGGTGGCGACGGCGCGCTGTTGCGGACAGAATACGGCGACATCGCCGGCGGTGTGCGCCCGCCCATGGAACTCGATATGCAGGTCGTGAGCGCGGTCCTTAATAACGTGCGACTTCGCGAAGGTGATGTCCGGTAGCTCCGGCGTGAAGCTCTTCATCTCCACCTGATAAGCCTGCGCCAGGCGGATCTGCTCCTTGAAGAAGTCCTTCTCGGCCGCCGACGCCGCCTTAGACAACCGAGCCTGCAGACCATCGATGATCTTGGGAACACCGTCCAGCGATTCCTTCAATCGATTGCGCGCGTTCTGCGCCACCAACTGTTTGGTGGTTTCGCTGGCAATGATCTCGACTTTGGAGCCAGTCGCACGATACGCTGCGTCGCCTTGCGTGTGGTCCCAATGAAAATGAGTATTCACCAGATAGCGAACCGGCTTGGTGGTAACGTCTCTCTTGATCTGCGCGATGAGAGAGGCCGCAGCCGAGGGCTTGGAATGCGCGTCCACCACCAGCACATCCTGCGAGTTCACAAAAATCGCGGCATTGCAATTCGTGAGCGCTTGCGGATGCGCTAATGCAAAGTAGACTCCATCGGCGATTTTCTGGATATCGAACAACTGCGTGCTTGCGCCCGGCGCCTGGGCTCGAGCCACCGCTGCCCGGAAGAATCCCATTTCCAGCACCGAGGCCCCGGCCATTGCTCCGCCGGCGAGTTGCTGGAAAAAGTCGCGCCGCGTTTTGTGGCTGCTGTGTCCGTTGTGAGAGTGAGAATGGTTGTGCATCGTTCAACTCCTCCTGGTAGTCATGCCGACGGCCCGAAGATGGCCGCGAGCCGTTTTGCCGCGTGAAGCACTCTTTCTTCCTGGCCCTGCTCGGCCGCTAGTTGCAGTCCTAACGGCAAGCCGCCGGAGACCGGCATGGGAATAGAAATCGCTGGTGTTCCCAAAGCAGTCCACGGAGAATTCATTCGCGAATCTCCGGTGGAGGCGAGGCCGAGCGGCGCCGGCCCGGTGGCGGCCGGGGTCAGAATGACCGGCGTTGTCTTGAACAGGCTAGAAATCTGCTGCTTGCTTTGTGCGATCAAACTCAGCGCCTCCTGGTAACGCTTATCGGAGATCTGCAGGCCTTCCCGAACCAGATCGGCTAAGTCTTTGAGCTGATCACCATATTGCTCGAAACGCTGCTTATGAAATCGCGCGCCCTCGTAGAACATCACCAGACTAGCCTCTTCCTTAAGCTTGTCGAGCATTTCGGTGATGCGAACAGTTTGCACGGAAATCCCGTGGCCGCGCAGCCATGAGATAGCGGACTGGAAAGCCTTCGCCATTTCCGGCTCGACTTCAGGCAACGGGTCCAGACTGCCGACGGCGAAGTCCTCGTCTCGACCGCGCGCGTTCCCGAGAGATTCCCAAAGCTCGATCATATCGGCCGGTGTATTGGTAAAGAGTCCAAGCGTGTCCAGGCTTTTGGCAAAGGGCAGAACGCCGTCCGTCGAGAACCATCCGTAACTGGGCTTGAAACCGGTGACGCCGCAGTATGATGCGGGCCGCAGCACGGAGCCCAGCGTTTGTGTCCCCAGAGCAAAAGGAACCATGCCGGCCGCGACCGCCGCCGCCGAACCGCTGGAGCTGCCTCCCGGCGTGTGCTCGAGATTCCTTGGATTCCTGGTCGGCGCCGGAGTCCGGTATGCGAAGGCCGCGGTCTGGGTCTTTCCCATCACGATCGCGCCGAGACTCCGGATTTTCTTAACAATCGCGGCGTCACCCGTGCTTTGCCTTCCTCTATAAATCGGCGAACCATATTCGGTGACTAGATTCTCTGCTTCAATAATGTCCTTGACACCGAGCGGAATTCCCGAAAGCTGACCAGCCGCAATGGAAGGTTGAGGTTGAACCTGGACCCAGGCGTGAATGGAAGCGTCCATTTGACGGATGCGGTCCAGGCAGGCCTCCAGACCATGCTTTCTGGACGCCGCGTCAGCGCGCAACCAGTCACCGAGGCTCTGAAGAGGAGAAGTCACGGCGCTGATTCCCTTCCTAGCTGCTGTCAGTCCCAATAGCGACAGGAGTTCGCGGCGGCGCATGCGATCGCTCATTTGGAAGCGGAAGTGGTGGTTAAGGAAGCCGAATGAGTTGCGGCTGCGGAGGTCTGCTCGTGCGTTGAGGCCGCTTGTTCCTGGCGCTCAAGCCAGGCCGGCGCGCCGATATAGCGCAGCACAAGATAGCGCAGAACGTGCAGAGCGCAGCCTATGGTGATGGCGATTACTGCATCGGCTATCAGTACTCCGGCAGCGGTCGCCAGAAACGCGGCGGCATCCACCAGCCGCAGCTTGGGCAATCGTTTCCAGGTGCCCCAGTCAAGCAGCCGGAAACCCATCCAGGCAGTAACGCCGGCGAGCGCGGCCAGCGGCACGTGAGAAATGAACGTAGCGCCAATGGTCATCATTCCCCACAGCAGCGCGCCGTGCACTACGTTGGATATTTTCGTAGTGGCGCCACACTGCACATTGGCGACGCTTCGGGCGGGAATACCGACGCTGGTGGGGGCGGCGAAGAATCCGCAAATCAAATTGGCTATGCCGTAGGCGCCCAGCTCCATATCGGCATCGACTTTTTTTACCAGCTTGTGGCGGCCACGGAAATGATCCACCACGCGCGACGTCATCAGCAGCTCGACGGAAGCGACAAATGCCAGCCCGAGAGCCGACGGCAGCACTTTGAAAACATCCTCCGGCGCCCAGGTGAAACCGATGAAGGGCGGCATGCTGATCGGGATATTCCCGACTTCGTTCACCTTCCATCCAAAAGCTGCCACCGCCGCGACTACGATGCCGACGCCAAGAAATGGGCCGGGAGCCCGCGGGTAGCGCATCCGCACCAGCGTCGAAATCAACATCACGATACCGGCCACCATCGCAGGCAGCCAGTGAAACGCGCGGAACTGCTCCAGGCTCTGCATCAACTGGCCGAACATGGATTCGCTCCACCCGCCCGGCGGCGCCTTCAGAGCGAAGATCACTTTCAATTGCGAGATGACCATCAGGCCGCCGATGCCGCACGAGAATCCCGCCAGCACCGAATGCGGAACCTTCGCGACATAGCGGCCCAGCCGCATAATGCAGAAGATCAGCAGGAAGACCGCCGCGAAAATACAAATCTTGGCCGCGCCGCTGATTCCTCCCGCGCGAACGGCGCCGAGAATGAAAGGAACCGTCGCGCTGGACGTTCCGCCGATCAGTACTGGATTTCTGCCGAGCAGGGCGCAGATGGGCGCGGCGAAGAGCGAGGTGTAAAGTCCCAGGATGGGGGGCAGCCCCATGAGCGAGGCCATCGCCAAGCCGTAGGGCAAAGCGATAAGCGCCGCGATAGCGCCGCCGAAGAAATCGCCTGCAAAAAGGCGTCCGTTATAACCGGGGAGGGGATTCTTCACAATCCCTCCGAAAGTTTCCGCATCAACAACCCGTTAGGCCATCACCTTCACTAAGGCTGCCTTGAACTTGTCCATCTCTTCCTGGGTACCGATCGACACGCGAACGTGCGTGGGCCAAGCGGGCCAGAGTCGTCCGATGAAGACCTTCTGATCGGCCAGAGCGCTCACCACTTCACCGCCCGGCCGCTTGACGTCCATCATGAAATGGTTCGCCTCGCTGGGGACATAGGGGATGTTCTTGGCTTCCAGGAATTCGAAAACGTTGTCGCGGATGTCCTTGTTAATTTTGCGCCGCTCTGCGACCACGGTCTTAGACTTCAAACTGGCCGTCGCGGCCGCGACTCCGGTGATGGGAACGAAGCCGACCCCGAAAGGCCGCAGCTTATCGAGCAGATCGGGCCGGCCCATGGCGAGCCCGGCGCGAATCCCAGCCATACCGTAGATTTTCGAGAAAGTGCGCAGGATGATGAGGTCTTTGTCGGCGGCCACCAGATCGGCTGCGGTCTGGGCGGTGGAGAAATGGAGATACGCTTCGTCCAGCAGCAGGACGCAGCCCTTGGGCTGGTTCGCCAGAACATATTCAATGTCCGCGCGAGAGGTGAGCGTGCCGGTCGGGTTGTTGGGGTTGACTATATAGATAAGCCCGGCGGTGGAGTCGGTCTTGGTCATGGCGACGACGTCGTGCGAATAGCCCTTGCGCAGCGGCACGCGAGTCACTTTGGCGCCGATGAAGCGCGCGGTTCCAGCACCAGATTCGTAACCGGGATCACCCATGACGAAGCCGCGGGTAGGAGAAGTGAAAGCGCAGACGGCGCGGTGTAGCGGATCGCTGGAACCTGCGAACACCGCAATGTACGCAGGCTTGAGACCCTCCAGCTCAGCCGAGGTCTTCACCAACTCGCCGGCCTCGTTATGCGGCGAGTATCGTCCGCCGAACTTGGCAACCTGATAAATCGCTTCCAGAGCTTCCGGGCACGGGCCGAGCGGGTTTTCGTTTTCATTGATGCGCACTGCGTCGGCCGGCATTTCCCGGCGACCGCCGGCGGCGCGCTGAGCGAGGGCCGACTCGTTGTAAAAGGGCAGAGCGGCTCCGGCCGTCAGGATGCTGGCCACGCGGGCAAGTTGCCTGCGAGTAATTTCGATTTGTGGCATTCGGGATTCTCCTTGCTTGGGGCAAGTTTACCAAAATTAGGGACAGTGCACTCAAATACCGATTTCCACCAACCTCGAAAAAACGAACCCAGCCTCGGCGGGAGCGCGAATCGGAGGATCACGGCGTTGGAGTGAGATGGTCATTTGAAAAAACGAAGCCAGACGCGGTTGATCCCTCGATCCAGAGATAACACGGTGGCACGGAGCGGAGCGTGACGGAGACCTGCATGCTATTGAACGGAGACGAGAAAGCCGACGCTTAACGTTGTCACCCGGGTGCCGGTATCTACTGGCCCAAAGGAGTGGATGGTAAGATGCGCCTCAGACCTGGTCCGCGCTCAAGGCGATGGCGGCGGATTGCAGGGTATGAGTATCTTGCGCCGCCGCCGCAAGGCCTGACGGTTTTTCGCAATTTCTATTTAGCTGAGGCGGGAACCTCGATCAAGTCGCGGCTCGAGCCTCTCGTGCGCATTGCCAAACGATCCGACGACTGCCGATCGGCGTGCAGGCGGTGCCCGGCCGGACTGGTAATAGCTCCATAATTAGGGACAGTGCACTTAAATACCGATTTCCCCGACCGGCCCCTGCCTCCTACATCCAAAGCGAGGGCAACCATCGGGACCAGGATGTGCAGGACCGCTTTCTGGATCACCTTTGGATTGCTCCTTGCCGCACCTAGCGGATTCGCCCCCATTTTCGCGCCGGCGTCTCTTGTACAGCTCCAACAGAATGCGGATCTCATCCTCGCCGGTAGCGCCAGCGACGGAATCCGGGCTGGCGACAGTTTGAACTTCACGATCCAGGTTAACCGCGTGGTGAAAGGCGACATCGCGCCCGCGACTACCATCAAGGCGATTTGGCAATCGAACAATCCAGGCGTCGCAACCGGCCACGGTCTGTGGTTTCTCAAGCGCTCGCCGGACGGCTGGAGCGTACTGCCAGTGCAGTCGGGATGGGCGCAGTTCAATAACATCTTCATCCCCGTTCCAACCGGCCCGCTTCCCGACGCCTATGCTTACGGCCCAGCGGCTTCGGCTTCCGACAAGGTAGCCTCGGAGATCAGCGCGGCAATCGAGGGCATTCCAGGGTTGGGGCTTTTGCCTGGCTTACAGGGTGGATTACTAGACCAGCTCAATTCGCCCGTCATCCAGGTGCTCTACCGCCGGCTCGCGGCCTCCAGTTCGATACAACAAAAGATCCTCGGGCTAAGCGGCCTCATTCGCAGCGGAAACACGCCTGCGCTCAACTCGGCTATTGAAGCGGTGCCCGCGATTTCCAGTTCCACCGTCGAATATGGAACGCTACTCCTGAGTATTCGCGATGGATTCCGTGCCAGTGATGCGAACTCTGCGGTCATCTTAGGACAAGCTGCCGTGAACACCAGCCTGCGACTGGATTTTCGGCAAAGCGTCGCGCACGCTCTAAGGGGAATTCACACCAAAGACGCGCTGCCTTATCTGGCGGCGCTGCTGGACGACCCCGACATCGAACTCCAGTCTGAGGCGGTTGGAGGGCTAGCGTCGTTTGCCAACGGCTTGGCGATTCAAACCGCCGCCGGCGGACCCAGTTTGTCCTATTTGCAACTCCCGGATCGTGCACCGTATAAAACGGAGGATACGGTCGCGCATTTTGCCTTGGGGGAAGCAGCGCACCGATATCTATCCTATTGGAAGACCTGGTGGTCGCTAAACAGGACGGCCCTCGGTTATTGAGTGGCGCAGGTAAGTGCGCAGTGAGCAGGTATCTGACCTGTAATTTCTTACCGTGTCGGCCGCCGCGCCTTATGCCGTCTAGCCATCTTGCGGACCGCCGCGGCCGGAGCCGCCAGAGGCTTGTTGCAATGCAGACAGCGGGAGATATCCGACCGCGTCGACAAATGGCACGAGCGGCAATAAGTTTGCGGAAGCGAAACCGTTTGGAGCGCTTGCAACATATTTGCCTCGCCCTGTTTATCGACTATTTACGGGATTTCTTTAGTCACGTTTAAGCTTGTTAACGAAAATAGATGCGATGATGGTTACCAGCGCGATGCAAGCCAAAGAACAGCGTTCCCAGTGGCTGGAAGCCGCGCGGAAGGCCATGGGAATCGAGGCCGAAGCGATTGCCCGCTCCGCCCAACGTCTGGATGGCAATCTCTCCCGCGCCGTGGACATGATCCTCGATGGACCCGGCAAACTGGTCGTCACCGGACTCGGCAAGTCCGGCCTGGTTGCTCGAAAAATCGCGGCCACCCTGTGCAGCACCGGCACTTCCGCCGTCTTTGTGCACGCCGCTGAAGCCGCGCATGGCGACCTCGGAATCTACGCGTCCGGCGACATCACTTTGATGGTTTCCAAAAGCGGCACCACCAAAGAACTGCTTCACCTCATTCCTTTCCTGCGCGAACTGCCGTCCAAGCGCATTGGCATTCTTGGCCGGGCCCAATCGCCGCTCGCCGCTGAAATGGACGTAGTGCTGGACGCCTCCGTCGAGCGCGAAGCCGACCCGGAAAACCTCGCGCCCACCGCCAGCGCCACGGTCGCCCTCTCGCTTGGCCACGCTCTGGCGGTAGCGCTCATGCGCGCGCGAAATTTCAGCCCCGCTGATTTCCGGCGATTCCACCCCGGCGGTCATCTCGGCCGCAGCCTGCGCATGACCGTTCGCCAGGTCTCGCACGGTCCGGACGAAGTGGCTTGGGCCGAACTCGACAGCTCGCTGAAGCACGTGGTCATCGCCATGACTCGGCATCCCTGGGGAGCGGCTTGTGTGGTGGATTCCAGCGGTGTGCTGGCCGGTCTCATCACCGATGGCGATCTTCGCCGCGCGCTCCAGGCTCACGATGACATCCGCGCCTTGTGCGCAGCCGACGTCATGACGGTCAACCCGGTTACCATCGGTCCGGACGCGCTATTGCTCGACGCCCTCCGCCTCATGGAAGAGCGGCCGTCTCAGATCTCCGTCTTGCCCGTAGTCGATCCGGCCGGCGGCCGGTGCCTCGGCTTGGTCCGGCTGCACGATATCTACCGCGCGGAGATGGACTGACGCGCGGAGAATCGGCAGGTAGCGGGCCGACGACCTGTACATTTTAAGGTACGCTAGGGGGCAGGAACGACGGAAGATCCACAGCCGCGAAAAATCCCGCTGGTTTTTTACCGTCTCCGGCCGGGACACGAGCCTGTGCGGTAGTGGCTGAAAGCGTCGCCGGAGACGGAGCGCCAAGCTATTGGCAAAGACCTATTGCGGGCGCAATGGCGCTGGCCGATCGGGATGCCCCTTTGCCGCCCGCTAGGAAACGGACTGTGGGAGGTTCGGACGGATCTGTCGACCAAGCGGACGGCGCGTGTGCTGCTCTGCCTCTACCGCGAGCACCTGGTCGCGTTGCACGGGTTTATCAAGAAAACGCGCACCACGCCAAAGGATGATCTGGCGTTGGCGCGGAAGCGCAAGAAGGAGTTAGAGCGATGAGCAAGAAACGCATGGGCTCCAGCATCGATGATTTCCTCAAGAAGGAGGGCATCTTCGAAGAGACGCAGGCACAGGCAATCAAGGAGGTTGTCGCGTGGCAGCTCGCGGAGGCCATGAAGAAACAGAAAATCTCCAAGAACAAGATGGCGGCGCTGCTCAAGACCAGCCGCACCCAGGTCGACCGCCTGCTTGATCCGAAAAACGACATCACGCTTTCAAGCCTGCAGCGCGCGGCGGCGATGGTCGGCCGCCGCGTCTCGATAGAACTGGTCTAAGACGAACGGTTGCATCTCATAATCTAACTGGCTGCCCGCGACACGCTCGTCGACTTTTTCCAGCTTGCGCATGATCGTTCGCCAGGTCTTGCACGGTCCGGACGAAGTGGCTTGGGCCGAACTCGACAGCTCGCAGAAGCACGTGGTCATCGCCATGACTCGGCATCCCTGGGGAGCGGCTTGTGCGGTGGACTCCGTCGGCGTGCCGGCCGGTCTCATCACCGATGGCGATCTTCGCCGCGCGCGTTCGTCCTCGTAACTGGAATGAGAATCCTCCGCGCGAAAGCCCACTACTGTTCGGACGTTTATGTTCCGCTACAGCTGTGCCATCCTCAGTATTGCGCTCGCGACTGGGATTAGGCTTCTACTCGACCCGGTGCTCGGCAACCAAATCCCTTATCCAACATTCCTGCTTGCGGTGCTGCTAACGTCATGGTATGGCGGCGTCCGCCCCGCGTTGCTGGCGGTCCTCCTCGGTGTTTTTTCCGCCCGTTACTTTCTCATCCCTCCGCGGGGCAGTTTTGGGTTAACTGGCGCGGATCAATACGTAGGGTTGGTTTTCTATCTGGCCGTGGGAGTTGGCATCGCCGTACTCGGCGGAGCGATGCGAGCCGCGCCCCTGGTCAGCGATCGAAAACTCCAGCAAACGCGTGAAGCTCTGGCGCACTCCGAGGAACGCTTGCGCCTCACGCTCCGTTCTTCGGGAATCGCGGTTTGGAGTTGGGATATCGTGCCGAATATCATCGAGGCGGATGAAAATTGCTCGGGGCTTTTCGGGCTGGCAGCCGGGCAATTTCCGCGGACAATTGAGGAGTTCGCGGCGTGCGTGCACTCTGACGACCGCGAGCGGGTCCGGCAAGAGGTCGCCGCTTCAGCCGGACAAGGTGCGGAATACAATACGGAATTCCGCGTCGTCTCCCCGGACGGCGTGGTCCGGTTTGTTGTTGCCCGCGGCAAGGCCTATTACAGCGACGCTGGATCGCCTTATCGCTTTACCAGCATCTGCTGGAATGAGACGCAGCGCCGGCAGGCGGAGGAGAAGCTCCGCGAAGCCACCAAGAGTCTGGTGGCGGAGGGAAAGTTCCGCGACCTGCTGGAAGCCGCCCCAGACGCCGTCGTGGTGGTTGATCGCGAGGGGAAAATCGTCCTGGTCAACACGCAGGTCGAGAAGTTGTTTGGATACCGCCGGGAGGATGTGTTGGGGCAGGCCGTTGAGATGTTGCTGCCCGAACGTTTTCGGGGCAGTCACCCAGGGCACCGCGCAGGCTTTTTCTCCGATCCGCGAGTGCGTTCCATGGGGGCGGGTCTGGAACTATACGCTCTGCGCGGTGACGGAACCGAATTTCCGGTTGAGATCAGCCTTAGTCCCCTGGAAACCGAGGAGGGCTTACTGATTTCCAGCACCATTCGAGACATCACGGAACGAAAACGCGCCGAGCGCAGCCGGGACCAATTGGCCTCCATCGTCGACTACTCCGATGACGCCATTATCGGCAAGGGCCTGGATGGGACGATTCTCAATTGGAACAAAGGCGCCGAGCGGCTTTACGGTTATTCAGCAGAAGAAATCGTGGGCCAACCGATTTCCATCTTGCTTCCACCTGACCGCTCGGACGAGTTACGAGAAATCATTTCCAAGCTCCAGCAGGGAGAAATCGTCAAGGAGGAAACCGTGCGGCGCAGAAAGGACGGCGCACTGATTGACATCGCGCTAACGGTCTCTCCCATCAAGAATTCCCTCGGCCATGTCACGGCCGCTTCCTCCATCGCGCGTGATATCAGCCGGCGAAAACAGGCAGAGGCGAAGTTCCGAGGCCTGCTGGAAGCAGCGCCGGATGCCGTGGTGGTCGTGAATCAAGCGGGGAAGATCGTCCTGGTCAACACGCAAGTTGAGAAGGTATTTGGATACATGCGAGAGGAGTTGCTGGGGCAGCCCATTGAAATGCTGGTGCCCGAACGCTTCCGGGACAAACATCCCGGACATCGCGCGGGTTTTTTCGCCGACCCTCGGGTGCGTACCATGGGGGCCGATCTGCAACTATACGCGCTCCGCAAGGATGGCACCGAGTTCCCGACTGAGATCAGCCTCAGTCCGCTGGAGACCGACGAAGGAGTGCTGGTTTCCAGTGCCATCCGAGATATCACCGAGCGCCGCGCGGCGGAGAACGAAGTTCGTCACAGTCGTGCCATATTGCAGGGACTATTCGAGTCGCTGCCGGGCCTCTTCCTGGTATTCACACCGGACCTAACGATAGTCTCCATAAGCGACGCCCTCCTGGAGGCCACCACGACCAAGCGCGAGGAGGTCCTGGGCCGCGGCGTCTTCGAGATCTTCCCCGACCAACCTGGCACCACGGCGATTGCTGAATGGCGTGCGTCGCTCGACCGGGTGCGCCAGACCGCCGCTCCAGACACCATGGCCATCCAGAAGTACGACATCCGCCGGCCCGACGGCGTTCTCGAGGAGCGTTATTGGAGCCCCATGAACTCGCCCGTGCTCGGGACGGATCGGCTGATCGAGTATTTCATCCATCGCGTAGTGGACGTAACCGAGTTCGTACGGCAAAAATCGCAGTCCGGGAGCAGGCCTACCCGGCCGCTCACTCGCGTGGAGCAGATGGAGGCCGAGATCTTCCACAACTCAGCCGAGCTACAGGCCGCCAACAGTAAGCTTCACGACACCAATGCGCAATTACAGCAAGCCAAAGCGGACGCCGAGACCGCCAATCGGTCCAAGAGTACGTTTCTGTCGACCATGTCTCATGAAATTCGTACCCCGATGAACGCCATTCTCGGTTATGCACAGTTGATGTTACGGGATCCGGACCTGGGAACAGACGCGAAGACGAATCTCGAGATCATCGGCCGCAGCGGCGAGCATCTGTTAACCCTCATCAACGATGTCCTGGACATGTCCAAGATTGAGGCCGGCCGCACCGAGCTCAATCCAGTGACCTTCAACCTCCCCAAACTACTGGAGGACCTCGCAGCCATGTTCCGCTTGCGTGCTCAGAGCAAGGCCCTGCGATTCGAAATGGTGACGGATGGGGAATCGTTGGATTACGTCAAAGGGGACGAAGGTAAGATACGCCAGGCACTCATCAACCTGCTCGGAAACGCAATTAAGTTTACTGAGCGTGGCCATATCACACTGTACGTCACTTTAGACCAAAGGAGCGCCGGCCAGCTTTGGCTGTTGGCCCGTGTGGAAGACACCGGTTCGGGCCTGACCGATGAGGAACAACGGAGATTGTTTGAGCCGTTTAGCCAGGCCAAGGGGGGCCTTAACACCCAGGAGGGAACCGGCTTAGGATTGGCCATTAGCCGCAAATACGCGCAGCTGATGGGAGGCGATGTCACCCTCACCAGTAGCCCTGGCCAGGGCTCGGTGTTCCGGTTTGAGATCCCGATTGAACCTGGCAATAGCGATGTCGCTGTCAGGCGGAGCGCTCCTCGCCGCGTTATTTCCATAAGTGCCGGAACGAACGTTCCCAGAATCCTGGTCGTCGACGATCAGCTTGAGAACCGCGATTGGCTGATGAAACTGCTGACTGTCATCGGTTTTTCAGTGCGAGGCGCGGAGAACGGCGCGGAGGCCATCCGTAACTGGGAAGAGTGGAATCCTCGGATGGTCCTGATGGATGTCCACATGCCAGTCATGGATGGGCTGGAAGCGACTCGGAGAATGAAGGCCGATCCGCGAGGAAAGGAAACGGTTATCGTCACTCTGACAGCCAGCGCCCTGGATGACGACCGTCGAGCCATCTCTGTGAGCGGGGCCGATGATTTTCTCGCGAAACCCTGCCGTGAAGACCAACTACTCGAAAAGATTCGCACCCTTCTCAACATTACATATGACTACGAAGACCTGAGCGAAGCTGACCGCTTGCCTCTGGCCGGATTGGCGGGCCCTGACGTCGACAGACTCGGGCGACTACCACCTGAGCTGATCGAAGAACTCCACAATGCGACTCTGAGCGGCAATAAGAGACTCCTGGATAGGCTCATCCTCAAGGTGGGCGAGGCTGAAGACAAGGAATCGGCACAAGCGCTGCAGCAGCTTGCCGATAAGTACGAATACGATACCCTGACACGATTACTGGAAGCAGTGGGACGCCGATAAAGGAACTGGCCTTGACTCATAGCGATATCATGATCGTGGACGACAATCCCGCCAACCTTAAGCTCCTCGAAGACATGCTGCTCCAGCGAGGGCATGAGGTGCGTTCTTTTCCGCTTGGTAGGCTGGCTCTAGCTTCTGCGTCGAAGAGACCCCCGGATTTGATTCTGCTGGACATCAACATGCCGGAAATGAACGGCTACGAAGTGTGCCAACGCCTCAAATCCGTCGAAGTGCTGCAAGCCATCCCTGTCATTTTTCTTAGCGCCCTGAACGAAACTCAAGACAAGGTCAAGGCTTTTCGCTCCGGGGCCGTCGATTACATCTCCAAGCCTTTCCAATTCGAAGAAGTTCACGCGCGCGTTGAAACGCATCTCGAATTGCACAACCTCCAGCGAGCGTTGAAGGTTCACAACGAACGCCTGGAGGAGACAGTCGCCGCTCGGACGCATGAACTTGCCGAAGCAAATGAGCGGCTTACGATCCTCGACCGTTCCAAGAGCGAGTTCTTGAAGCTCATCTCGCATGAGTTCCGCACACCACTCCACGGGCTGCTCGGAGTCGGCGAGCTCCTTCTGGAACAATTCTCTGCGACCGAGGAGAACAATCATCTCGAAGGAATATTTAAGAGATCTCGCCGAAGAATTCTCTCCATACTGGATGATGCTTTGCTGCTGACTGAAATCGACGTCAACGGCGCGGCTTTCAGATCTGCTCCGGTTTCCTTCTCGAACGCGCTGTGCCTCGCGGTTGAGAGGACCGCTGAGTTCGCCGAATCCCGCCAGGTGACACTAATCGCGCCAGTGGTGGACCTAGGCCTCGTTCTGGCGGACGAGAACTTGTTGGTCAGAGCCCTTCAGGCCCTGCTGGAGACCGCCGTTAAATTCTCCGATAAGAGCGGGGCTGTGCGCTTGGCACATGAATCCGCGCAAGATTCACGGAGGCTTGAGATCGAGAGCCAGGGCCGGACGATCCCAGGCCCTGCCTTGGCGAAAGTCTTCGATCTTTTCTCGATTGGCGAAGCGATCACGCCGGGCGGCGACTTGGGGGTGGGCCTGCCCTTGGCGTATCGCATTCTCTCGTTGTTCGGCGCTTCACTCAACGTCGCGAACCGGGATTCGACAGGAATACTACTGACCATATCTTTAAGGAATGCCGGCCGCAATCTGGACTGACGCCCGCGCCACGTTCATTATAGTAAGCGATGGCCCGCGACACCCTCGTCGACTTCTTCCAGGACTTCGCCGGCCAGCCCCAGGAATTCCTGATCTACGATGACGGCTTTCGCAGCCACCACTACCGCTATGACGAAGTCTCGGCCAAAGCTTACGCATTCGCCGCTCGCCTGCGCGACGCCGGCATTCAAAAAGACGACAAAGTAATTCTCTACGGCGAAAACCGCCCGGAATGGATCATCGCGCTGTGGGGATGCCTGCTCGAAGGCGTGATCGCGGTCCCCATCGACTATCGGTCGTCACCCGAATTCGTCGAGCGCATCGACCGCATCGTGAACGCCCGAGCCATACTGATAGGCGACGAAGTCTCGCTCCCGGCTTCACCCAAAATCTGGACGCTTGCCGCTCTGAACGACGCTCAGCCCGGCGCCCTCACCACGCCCGCGATTCAGAAAGATCAGACCGCCGAGATCATCTTCACCTCCGGAGCTACAGCCGAGCCCAAAGGCGCCATCATCACTCACCGCAACATCCTCGCCAACATCCTGCCGGTGGAGCGCGAGGTCCAAAAATATCGCAAATACGGCGGTCCCTTTTTCCCGATCCGCTTCCTCAACCTGCTGCCCCTCAGTCACATGTTCGGCCAAGCCATGGCTACCTTCATGCCGCCCATGCTGCCCGGCATCGTCGTCTTCATGCGCGGATACAATCCGAAAGAGATCGTCCGCCAGATTCACACCCGCCGCATCTCGGTCCTGGTCTCGGTCCCGCAGATCCTGGAAATCCTGCGGGAACATCTGCAGCAGACCTTTCCGCAACTGAAAGACTTGCGCCCGACCAGCGCGCACTGGCTCCGCCGCTGGTGGCGATATCGCAAAGTCCATCGCCTCTTTGGTTGGAAATTCTGGAGCTTCATCGTCGGCGCGGCGCCGCTCTCGGCCGATCTGGAGTTATTTTTCACGGAGCTTGGATTCGTGGTGATCCAAGGCTACGGCCTCACCGAGACCGCCCCCATCGTGACGCTGAATCACCCGTTCCACGCTCGCAAGGGAACGGTCGGCACGCCCATTGGAGGCGTCGAAGTGAAGATCGCCGCTGACGGCGAAATCCTGGTGCGCGGCGAAAACGTAACCACCGGATATTTCCAACATCCAGAAGAAACCGCCCAAGCGTTCGAAGACGGCTGGTTTCATACCGGCGACATCGGCGAGCGCAAGGAAAACGGCGATCTCGTCATTCTCGGCCGCAAGAAGGAAATGATCGTGACGCCGGAAGGCCTCAACGTCTTTCCGGAGGATGTCGAAGGCGTCTTAAACCGGCAGCCAGGCGTGCGAGATTCCGCCGTAATCGGAACCGACCGCGTTCATGCCGTATTGATCCTCGACCCTGGGGCTGATGCCGATGAAATCGTACGACGCGCCAACTCGGAGCTCGCCAACTTCCAGCGCATCCGCAGCGTCTCGCTCTGGCCTTACCCCGAGTTTCCGCGCACCGAAGGCACCGGGAAACTGAAGCGGCTCCAGATCGCGAAGGGAACCCCGCCGCCGGCCAAGTCCTCGAAGTTCGATGGCACAGTTCCGCTAGAAAACCTGACTTCGCTGGAGCGCGTGGAGCGAATGGTGGCACTGGGGCTTGACGAATCGGAAATCGCGGGCGTCCCGCCAACCGAAGCACGTTTAGCCACGTCCGATTTTCCAGCCTGGAACCGGGGCCGGCTCGCCCGCGCCGCCCGCCGAACCCTGCTACCTGGGTTCCTTTTGCCGCTTACCAGAATCTTTGCTCACGTTCGAACCGAGGGGCTGGCCAATCTCGACGGGCTGGAGCCTCCGGTGATCTTTGCGTCGAACCATCAAAGCTTTATGGATGTCCCCGCGATCCTGGGCGCGCTACCCGCAAAATGGCGCTGCCGGGTGGCGCCGGCGATGCGTAAGGAGTTTTTTAGTGAGCACTTTCACGCCAAAAGCTTCACCAATAGCTTGAATTATTATTTGTCGACCCTCTTCTTCAACTGTTTCCCGATTCCCCAGCACGAACCCGGTGCCTTGGCCACTATGCGCTACATTGGCGAACTGGCAAACGAACGCTGGTGCGTCCTCATTTTCCCGGAAGGAAGGATGACCCGGGCGGGCGAGATCGCGCCCTTTCAGCCTGGCGTAGGTATGATCGCTTCGAAGCTGGAACTGCCTGTTGTTCCAATTCGAATCGACGGTCTTGATCATGTACTACATGAGGGTTGGAAAATGGCGCATCCAGGCCCGGTTCGCATCGCGTTCGGTCCTCCGCTCCACTTGACCGGCGACAATTACCTGGCCATGGCAAAAGAGGTGGAAGAAGCCGTCCGGAAACTTTGACGCCGTGATATCTTAGGCCATGCGCTCCATACTGCTGGGCCTAGTGGCTTCGTTTTGTCTTTTTGCCGCCGGCCTTGCCGGGACATATAAAGGAACGTACTCCGGATCAGCGGGCGCCAGTGGAGACTTCGTAGTCTCCCTTACCCAGGCAGACGGCGGCGAATGGAAGTCGGAAGTGACATTCGCGCTCGGCGGGGCGGATGTCAAAACCAAGATCACGTCGGTCACTGTGGACGGATCGAAAGTCAAAATTGTCTACGAATTCGATCTGCAAGGTACTGCGCTCGAATCAACCGTTACCGGGGAGCTGAACGGCGCTACGCTGGCCGGCGATTACCACACGAAAGTAGTGGCTGATGGCTCGGCCGTAGACGAAGGAACCTGGAAAGCCACGTCCGGCCAGTAGCTTCACTCCGGCTTTTCGAACAGCCCGATCTGCTCCTTGGGCGTTGGCTTCGTTTTGCGGATTCGCAGCGGGCTGCCGATCACGCCCAGCACCTGGACCCCGGTCACAGCCGCTTTGGGAATAAATACGCGCTGGTTCTGAAACCCAGGATCGGGCGGGATCACGGAAAAACCGTAAGGTTCCATCAGAAGGAGATTGTTGCTCAACAGACCGTCCATGGCGTCGCCGTCGCGGAAGCGCATCCGAATCCAAAGCCCCTCCATCTTGGGACGAGTCGTGAACAGACGCAGCTCTTTGCGAGGCTCACCCTGCTGGAAATCTCGAACAAAACAGACCAGTTTCACTTCGGCGTAGGGTACGATATTGCCGGCTCCGTC